>JGI12421J11937_10000904_pt1 | contig 11835 bp, 14 predicted proteins | sample LakErihyJuly2011_2_FD_11937 | JGI IMG/M metagenome (IMG submission 11937)
ATTACCTTAATTGAAAATAAAGAACGTCTAATCATTAAAGAAAATGACGATAATCTAATTGCCTTTCATCCCACTACAGAAATACAAACAGGTATTGGTGGNGATGATAAGTGTGGTGTCTTTGTTTGTTTAGAACTCTTCAANAAATTCGATAACTTAAAAGGGGCTTTCTTTGTTGAAGAAGAGATAGGTATGAAAGGTTCTAAAGAATCTGATGATGCCTTCTTTGATAATGTGGGGTACGCAATTCAGTTTGACGCACCATCTAGTAACTGGATAACTGAGTTTTGTTGGGGAGTTAGATTATTTGATGATGATTTTAAAGAAATTATAAAAAATAATTTAAAAGAATCTGGATATACAAATTTTAGTAGAGATCCATTTACAGATGTAAATCAATTATCTACTAAGTATGATTTTAATTGTCTTAATTTGGGTTGTGGTTACTATAAACAACACAGTAATGAAGAATATGTGGTAACTAGCGAAGTTGCGTCATCTTTAATAGCGGGTGAGAAATTAATCAACCATTTAGGTAATATTAAGTATACCCACAATAAAAAATTAATCACTGAATCTAATTCTTATAGTTATTCACCATTTATAGATGACGATGATGACGATATAAATGAAAGTTTTTACATAGATCAAATTTCATATGAAATTGTTGATTTATTATCTGATATGGTTAAAGTTGGTGCTAGTAAAAATGAAATGGTTAAAGAAGTTAAAAGTTATTTAGAAGATATTATATAGTATGTTTGATTTTGATAATATTGATAGAAGTAAAATTAGGAAATATAGTTTAATTGCAGTGATATGTTTTTTTTTATTCATAACAATTATAATTATATTTCCAATAATATTATATATTATTTTATTTTTGGGTATGGCAATACCTTCTTATTTTTTGTATAAAAACTATAAAAATGATAAAGATGATGAAGATGACAAATAATATTTTAGAGAAAGAATCGTTAGTGAGTGAAATACTTACCGAATTAAGTCAATACGACAACATACCAAACGATGGATTTTTGGCTGGAGGTGCGGTTGCTAATACTATTTTAAGAATGGTTTGGGGTGGTAATTACCCAGTAAATGATTTAGATATTTTTATCGAAACTAATGAGTATACCCCAAAAATGGCATTCACACCTATAAGATCTAATTCATTAAATATAGAGGGTGATGGTTATATGCTCACTAAGATGGCATATGACTCATATACAACTTATTCTATTGACAAAGTGGAAAGAGATGGTTACTTAAACACTATCTATATTAGAAAGACATGTAATGTGGATACATTTAAAAGAGACTACACTTATGTGTTAAGTGGTTTTGATTTTAATTGTTGTCAGGTAGGTATTGATTTAACTACGAATAAACTTATCTATACAGAAGAGTTTAAAAACTTCTTATATAATAAACAATTAGAAGTTACTGCAATTTATACACCTTCACATACTGCAATCAGATTATTTAAAAAAATGGATGAGTTGGATTGTTACTGTGATATTGAGAAGTGTATGGAATTATTGAGTCAACCACTGATTCTAGAAAACATTAACAAAATGACTGTAAGGAGTTTTGGTATATATTTTGGTTCAAAATATAAAGAAATGTATATGAAATATCGAACTAATATTAAAGAATATTTCACAATTTCTAAATATTTTGATCACAAAAGGGATTTATGGAAATTAAGAAATGACAATATAAATAGTGATTTATATTCCAATGAAATGGTTAATTGGTTAATGCCTAATTACAGTCTACCTCAAGAAGTATTAGATAGATGGGCTAAATTTAATGATGTTATTTGGACATTAACGCCTAAAAAGTATTGTGAACCTAACGTTGAAATATTCACAATATTGGAGAGATTGTCATTTAACCCTCTTACTTTTATGGCAGCGTATAAATTAATTTCTGGTAATTTAAGTATTAAACAAAAGTCTAAAGCGGAGATAATTTTGAAAAATGGTTATTTCTGTAAAATGCTTTGTTTAATTAGTAAAGAATTTCATAATTGTGATTTTGATAAATCACATATTGATTATATTGAAAAATATATTGATTCTGAAAGATGGATATTATTTGTTTCATATAAATTTAATATGAATGTTCAAGAAACATATGCATTAGTTAAAGATATAAATAAGTTATTTAATTCTGACGGTGAATGGATATCTCCGATATTACAAAAATCTTTATTAAGTCGAAATATTCTTTTTAAACCAACATATGAAAATATGTTAAGTGAATTAAGTAAGGAGAAGAAAAAATATGGTGAAGACATAACCAAACCGACAGAATATGGTGATTTAAATCTACCTTACAATATAAAAATTAAAGAATTAACTAGTGAATTAGATTTAAGATGGGCAGGAAATAAACTTAAAAATTGTATTAATCATCCTGGTCAAAATTATGTAGATAAAATTAAGTCAGGTAAAACAAAAATATTTGTTTTGATTACCCCTAATAATATGTCTGCATTGGAAATTCAGATAGTAGAAAATGAAATGACATATAAAATGGTTCAAATACTTTCTTATTGTAATAAAGAGACGAGTGAGTACCATAAAAGTATTGGTAATTTATTAGTCAATAGATTAAATCATTTATTATTTACTCAGAATTATGAAAAGAAATTAAGATCATTTGTGGATATTGAATTACTAAATAGGGGATTTTTAATTTCATTAAAAGATGAAGTTACTAAAGATAATAGTTCATTTGGTTTAATGAATGTACCACTTGAAGAATATAATCCACTAACTCATGATCATCTATATACGGTTGATGTTGACCTCCCTCGTCAAATAGATAACCATCAAACCCTAATTAATGACGTTGATTATGGTAGGAATAGAAACATCAATATAGCTGGTTTAGGTAGAATAATACAGTTGCATGATGGGGCAAACAACAATATTAATTTATAGTAAATTCTGATAAAAATTACAAACCATTTCACCCATCCCATATATTTATATGGAAATGGGTGTGAATGGAAAATATCGAAAAAAATGATAAGGCATTATTTTATTTAGGTAAAATAAAATCTGAAGAATTAGAAGATAATTTTGATAAAATTTATGATGGTTATAAATTTAATGCAAAAAAAAAGGGGTTAAGTGGTGATATAAAATTTGTAGATTCTTTGGAATATATTTACGTTTATGTAAAAATAATTTAAGACAAGTTCTTATCAAAAACATATAACCCTAACCCAATCATAGTGTTAGCACCCATAATTTTTAATTCATCAACTAAAGATTTGAATTTGGTTTCTTCTTCTCTTTGTTCTATAATGAATGAATGGATAAAGTTTTCAGTTCTATAATCATTTAGTTCATTACAAACATTTAAAATGTTATAAAATGAATTAGTGATTTCTTTTTCATTAAAAAGACTATCCTCAAAAATTTTTAAAATATTATCAAAACTTAATTCATCTAATTCTAAAAATGTATTCGATGGTATAATTGGTGTCTCATCACACTCTAAAATGTAATCACATATCTTTAACATATGTTCTCTTTCTTCATTAGACTGTTCTCTAAAAAATTTAGATATACCTTTAAATCCTTTTGAGTCACATAAAACAGATAGATTTAAGTAATAATAGGATGCCCTATTCTCTAACCATATTTGTTCATTTAATAAACTTAAAACTTTTTCTTCCATTTAATCGTTATTTCTTTTTTTAATATTGTTTATTTTTATTAATAAAAGTAATATTTATAAATATAAATGTAAATATTATTAATATGAAATTAAGTAAACTTATAACTGAAAATACAATTCAACCGATACATAAAAGAGTTCTTAGAGCAATGACACTTTCTTTAGGTGAGACTGATGATGTTTCTACTATATGGGGATTTTTAACAAAAACTTTGAATATTGAGAATCTGGAACTAAAATTAGAATTGTTACATTTATTTCTAAACAATTTTAATGAAGATGGTAACTATGAAGGGGTCATAGATTCAGATTTAGATGATATTGATGACATTTCTATTTATTGGGCAGAACATTTAGCTTTGGCGGCGTGGTTAGAATTACCACCAATAATGATAGAAGATGAATCAGAATATCACTATGGGTTAAAAGTTTTACGTACTATTGAAGATGACGAAAAATATGCAGTTGGGACANATAGTGATGTTGAATCAGCAATGAAGGATTATTTTGATGGATGGGTAGATAATATGGGTTATGATAATATCGATATATCGCTAATTGAAGACTTTATCGAACTTAATGATTATAGTCTTAGTGCTTGGGCATCTGAAGAAGCAAATTATAGGGTGGATGAAATGGATGATGACGAGATAATTTCTGAAGCAGGATACGATAAAGATGAGTTTGTGGAACAAATAAGTAATATCGAATATAGAATTGAAGAGATTGAATCTGAAATATCTTCTTTAGAAGATGAGATGAGTGATCTAGAAGAAGATAATGAAGAAGGTGAAAACGATTCAGATATTGATGTTGTAAGTATTAAAATGAGAGAATTAAGTTCCGAAATGGATACTTTAGGGGATCAATTAGAAGATAAGAAATCTGAACTAGATAATTTAGTTGATACTGCGAGAGAGGAGTTGATTGAAAAATATGATGACGATATAAGAGAAAGGGTAATAGATGGTGGTTTATCTTATTGGACTGACGAATTTGGGATGTCTAAAGAAGATGCAATACGATATTACTACAATTTTGATGAGTCAGGGTTAGAATCTTATTTGGCTGAAAATGAAGAAAGAGGTATATTAGCATCTTATGATGGTAATGAATATGATCAAAGTTACGAAGGTCAATATTATTATATATATAGAATAGATTAATTATGAGTATGATAGATAGAGAAATATTAAAAAAACTACTTAATGAAATGAGGTTTGATAATAAGTCAACTGGATTATTTTCAGAAGAAGAACCTAAAGTAGTTAATGAGTTTGGTGAAAAAATGAAATCTTTTTTAAATAACAAAAAAGATGATATGATTAACTCATGGAAAAATTTTGTTAAGATAGCAAAAAGAGAAAAAAGTGAAACTGTTAAAGCGGTAAAGATTTTAGGTGATTTACTATCTAAAAAAGAAGTTTCTGAAAAGGATATTGAGTTTTTAAAAGCACAATCTAAAGATATTGCGAAGATAGTTGCGGTTATGAGTATGGGTGCGGTGTCTATGGCAATACCAATTGCGTTAGAAAAGATATTAAATAGGTATGATATTTCTATCATGCCATCAAGTCATAAAGAAGAAGAAAATGTAGAAGATGTAGAAAACTTAACTGAAGGTAGGAAGAAAAAGAAAAATAAACTATGTGCTAGAGGTATAAGTTCTGCAAAATCTAAGTATGATGTTTACCCTTCCGCATACGCTAATGGACACGCAGTTCAAGTTTGTAAAGGTACTATTGAGGGGTTAGATGGTAATAAAAGATGTAGTGGGAGTTATTGTTCTGGTAAAACTAATGAATCTTGGTCACCTGAAATGGCACAAGATTTAGATTCATTTCATAATATAGAAATACATGAAGATTTGGCGGTTTGGTTTGGAACAAAGAAAAAAAGTAAAGGGACTAAACAACCACAAGGACCTTGGGTTAACATATGTAGAAAAAAAGAAGGTGGTGGTCACCCTGAATGTGGTAGAGGTGATTCAGATAAAGGTGGTTACCCTGTTTGTAGAGCAAAAAGTGTTGCAGCAAACATGAGTCAAGAGTCTAAAGATTCTGCATGTAGACGTAAGAGAGAAAGAGAAAAAACAGATGGTAAATCAGGTAAAGGTCAAACACCTAGCCCTATTAAAGTTAAAGGGTATAAATCTAAAAAGAATGAGTCTTTGAACTATGATAGAATGTTAATAACAGAAAGTGGAACTATTTTAAGTGAAGGTTTAAAATATCATATTGATACCCAAATACCTTTGACAGAAACAGTATATAGGTATGGTAGTGAATCCTTCTTCAACCTTATCAATGAGGTTAGGGAAGTATATCAAAAAGGTGGAGTCGATCTTTCTCATAATGATTTAGAAATTATTAAAACAGATATTGGTAAACAAGGGATTTATGAAGGTAAATTAGTATGGTTAGATATCCCGAATGAATATTACGATTTAAATGAGGCAGAATATAAGGGTAAGGAAGTTAATTTAAGTAAACCTAAAAGAGGTGGATCTAAAAAATTCTACGTTTATGTTATGTGTAAAGGTAAAGTTAGGAAGATATCGTTTGGGGCAAAATCAGGTGGTGGAACATTAGCAGTTAAGTTAAGAGACCCTAAAGCGAGGAAGGCATTCTCTGATAGACATAATTGCCCACAAAAAAATGATAAATGTAGTGCAGGTTACTGGAGTTGTAGGTTACCAAGATACGCAAAACAATTAGGATTGTCAGGTGGGGGAACTTGGTGGTAAATAAAGAATATATGAAAAAAGATATGAAAAAAGTAAGATTAACAGAAAAAGATCTGTATAGGATAGTTAGAGAAACTTTAAATGAAGAATCTAAAGGTGAAAACTATATGTTTTTTAGTAACCTAACTCAAATGAGAAGACAATTAGATATTATGATTAAAGAATTTGATCCTAATACAGTAAATGACATTTTAAACAATGGTCATGATTGGGCAGATGATCATGTAACTGAAGCAAAGGTTAATATTGATCAAGTATTTGATTTCTTTATGAATAAATTAGAAGGTAAAAAGAAATAGTGTGAATTTCCCTTTTGACGAAAATATTGTAGATGGTTATCATATTAGAAAATTTTCTGAAAGTGTAGAAAATAGTGAATTGGTATGGCACAGAGATAAGGAAGATAGAATAGTTGAGAGTGTTGCGTACACTGACTGGATGATACAGATAGATAATCAATTACCAAAACCATTAACGGAAAGAACTCTAATCCCTAAAGATGTTTATCATAGAGTAATTAAGGGTAGTGGTGATTTAATAGTGAGAGTAAAAAAATTGTAAAATGAAGTTTATTAATATATTAAATGAGAATATTTCTAATTTAAGTAACCCCTTTTATCGAAAATGTTTAAATTTATTTTCTAGTAACCATCCAGAATTGAAAGATTATTTTTTAACGAGGACAAATTGTTCCGATTGTTATCAAATGGATTCCATTAACGAAACGAGCCAATTTTTATCAATAAAGGATTTTTTTTTAAAAGAATTACACCTTAGTGTTGAACAAACTAATGATTTAATTTTTTTATATATTATTAATTTAAATGTAGATAATTTTTTGACAGATGAACTTTCTACTGGTGAAGAATATACTTTATCTTATATTACATGTACGGATGATGATATGTCAGAAGATTTTAGAGACTCATCTTATGGGTGTGAAAATTGTGGTGGTGAAGGATCTATAGAATGTGGTGATTGTGATGGTAGTGGTAGTCTTAATTGTGGTTATTGTGATGGTAATGGTACGGAAATAGAAACAGATGAGGAAGAGGGGGAGATAGAAACAGATTGTAGTGAATGTAGAGGTTCGGGAACTGAAACGTGTAATAATTGTGGGGGTCAAGGATGGGAAACGTGTAATGATTGTGGGGGTCAAGGTAATTTTGAAGAAGAAGAAATATATTATTCATTATCTGAGATTCAATATACTGTTCTTAGTAAAGGTGTTTTAAAAGATTCTGGAAGTGGATATGTTACGGATTTTTTTGATATAAATAAGGGTGATATATACATTATCACTAAAAAAATTCTTTCAGAAATTCATGAAGAATTAGATGAATCTAATTTACCTGACTCTGATACTGTTTTTGGGGTAGAAAGTTATGAAAATTATGTAACAAAATTTGGTACCGTAGGTATATTTTAAAAATCATTTATAATGAAAATACGTGAATTAATAAAAGAAAATATTGATGTAAATAGAGTAAATTTAAAATTACTTAATTATTTACATAAAAATTCTGTATCGAAAAATTCAACAGATATATATAAAATTTTAAATAAAGAATTATATATTGATGATAAAGATATTATTGGTAGAGTCATAAAATTATATAAAAATAATCCAATTGGGGATGATGAAATCTATGATGAATCTATTAATTGGGTCGTACTATCAGAAAATGACTACAGTAATGAGGTTAGGGCGATTGCAAAATCACTAAATGATGATCCAGAATTGTTAACTTTTAGAGCTCTTACTTATGATTTAGAAACATACAATCATATACCGACAAATACTTTATATGATGTAGGTACTTATGACGATTTAGTTAATAGTATTGAAAAAAAAATATTTCAAGATGACTTCAACCCCTTTTTCTTTTCATTATTAGAAAAATATTTAACACTAAATGAGGAAGATTTAGAATACAATATAGTGGAAATAATTAAAGAAGAGGTGGATGGTATGAACCATTATGAAATGTTAAGATATATTGGTGGAATGACCCTTACAGATTTTGAATATTGGGAAGAAGTGATGAAAGACTACGAAGTTGATTTAAAAACTGGTTATAGGAATAAAAATTCATTATTAAAAAAAATAGATAAGTTAGAATCTGAAAAAGAAATAATATTACAACAAATAGGTGATGAGGAAGATACTGAAGAATATAGTAAATATTTAGATACAATAGAAAGTAAAATAAGTGGGATAAATGATGAATACAACAAATTATTAATGTATATATCAAATTTAGAAGATGAAATAGAATCACTAAGAGAAGAACAATATCCAACTATCGAAGACACGATTAAAAAGTATACCCATTATAGACATGAAGAGATATACTCAGATTATACGGAAAACCCTTACGACTACATTAGACAATCGGGATTATCTATGGATGAGGTAAATGAATCTGGGTTAGTTGAATTTGATATGGTGGGATTGATTAAAGAACTGATATCTAACGCAATGGAATCAGATTATTTAAAAATAGAAGACATAAACAACCAAAGTTATTTTGTTGTAACTGGTTTTAATGCATTATTTCAATATTGACAATTAAATAAAAAATCCGTATTATTGAAATAAAAAATATATGGATAAACCTGTTAACCCAAACGAAAGAGTTGTTCACCCATCACATTATAATAAGGGTATTGAAATGTGGGATTATGCCCATTCACATAAGTTAGATTTTTTTGAAGGAAATATTATTAAATATGTTACCAGATGGAAACATAAAAATGGTATTGAGGATCTTAAAAAGGCGAAACAATATTTAGATAAATTAATCGAATTAGAAAGTAGAATCGATCAATGAAAATTATAGTTGCAGGTAGTAGGACATTTAATGACTATAAACTACTAACAGATAAATTAGAATATTTCCTACAAAATCAAAAAGATATAACCATTATATCAGGAAAGGCTAAAGGTGCTGATTCATTAGGTGAAGATTACGCTCACCAAAACTTCCATAAATTAGAAGAATATCCTGCGATGTGGGATTTATATGGTAAACGAGCAGGGTATATGAGAAATGAAGAGATGGCTAAAGTGGCAGATGCTGCCATTATTTTTTGGGATGGTCAGAGTAAGGGTACTAAACATATGATAGATCTCTGTAAAAAATTTAAAATAAAATTGCGTATTGTTAATTTTTAACATATTTATTCCAAAATAGGATATGGATTATACAATACAAGAAATTTATGATATTATCTGTGATTCAGATAATATCCTTATATTTAGATTTAAAGTGGAAGGTGATGGTGATGATTACTACAGAGAATTAGTTGACAGTGATTATTATAACTGGTGTTATGAACACTATATGAGTGAAGGTCAAGATAACTTAGAGTATAATGATGACGAAGAATTAATACCTGATTTTTTTAGTTATGATAGATGGAATATGTATTACCGTAACGAAGATATGATTATGGATTATCTTTATGACAATTATAATGATTTTAAAGATTTACCATTACCAAAAAAATAGTAATAATTATTTATTTCTTTACCACTAAATTAACTTTAATCGGTATACCATTATCTTCACCCCATTTTTTAAATTCAGTAGCGTGAGGTACTCTATCCTCCCACATTTCAATACAATCAACATTTGGGTATTTACTAAGTAAGGTTTCTATAGTATTTATCTTACTACCTAAAGTATCTCCATTACCCTTATAATGATATTCATCAAAATAAATTTCATTCGAAGATAATAACCCTTCTACTTGATTGTGTTGTTGTGGTAATCTACCTGTTAACATTATTACTAATGTATTCGGATTTTTTCTTTCTTTTTCATAAGCCTTAACTGTTGGTGGTATAGTTTTAATATTGAATATTTCAGTATCTAAAGATTCAGGTTTACTCCACCACCCTATATGTGGGTATTTTTTACCTGTTTTTCTTTCCCATATTTCTTTACCTTCTTCTGGGTGAGGTGTTGACATAAGTGTACCATCGAAATCAAATATAGATATTTTGTTTATCTTATTTTTAACTTCTTTTAATAGTTTGATTCTTTTATATCTCACACTTTCGTTTAGGTCCAAAACACTTCCTTGAACCCAATCACTTAAATTTTCTATAGGAACTAAGTGTGATTTCCCATCGTAGGTGAATTTAATTTTATTCGTTTCAAAGTCAACATCTGCGTTAAAGAACTGGATTTTATCATCTTTACTTTGGTACCAATCACCCTTATTAGAGGTTTTAGTAATAACTTTAAATCCTAAATTTTCAACATATTTATTAAATTCTTTTCTCTGTTTCATTAATTCAGTAAGATCTATACCTTCAGATTCAATAATCTCATCTATAGTTCTTTTTAATGTTCTATTAAATTCCGATTGAATAGTGTCTATTTCATCATCATCAACCCACGATTCATAATATGAGTTTTCTAGATCAACGTTGGGTTGTATTTCTGCTTCTTTTAATTCAGATAAGTTCAGTATATTTTTTTCTACCACAATATCAATTAAATCATCGTAAGGTATTTCAATACAATAAGATCCAGTATTACAACTACTAGTATTTGTATTGTATTTTATTTCACTGGCATAAGTTTCTCTAGCTGAAGACCTTCTAGATCTATCTACCGCATAACCAACCTCACTTAAATAATCATTTCGTAGGTAATCGAATTTGTCTGTAGGTAATATATCTTCTAAAAAATCTGATATTTCACCAGTATCAGGTTTGATTTCATCTTTACCTGGCCAAACATTTTTACCACCTATTAAAGCTAAGTCTTTTAATAATTCGATAGTTTCATCATTAGAGTAAACATAATTAAATTCTTCACTATCGACTTCTTCAGAATCACCACTATCACTAAATGATATATTATATACCCATAAATCGTTATCATATAGTCCTGAAAAATATGTGGACCATTCATCGTAATCTAATTCTAATGTCACCCCATTACTATCCCAACTAATACAAGGTGTTGAACTTCTCCAACCACCACAATCGATATTAAACCAATCCCCATAAAATCTATTTAACTTATCTCGATCATCTTCATACAACATATCTATGTACGCGTCTCTTTCTGAATCTCTACTAAGAGTACTCATTTCTTTTATGAAAGAAAGTAGTGAATTATTTTCATCGTATTCAACATCACTATAGTCTATATCACCTTTACTATAATACCAAACACTATATAGGTGTGCAGCCTCTTTAGAATCTAACCCTAAATCATCTTTTAATACTTTAAACGCTTCAGTTCTTTTATGTATATCGTCTAAATGTTGATCTAAATATGTAAGAATTCTTATCTCTACTCTGTTTAATTTTCTCATAAAATTAATAATATACAATAAATATTAAAAAAAAAGATTAAAATGTTTGG
>JGI12421J11937_10000912_pt1 | contig 11800 bp, 10 predicted proteins | sample LakErihyJuly2011_2_FD_11937 | JGI IMG/M metagenome (IMG submission 11937)
CGATGCGGCCTGCGTCGACGGTCTCGACGACGCCGTTGTGTCGGGCGACGATCGTGACACCCGAGTCGCGAGCGACCGAGAGTTCCATGCCGGTACCAACAAGGGGCGAATTGGTACGAACAAGCGGGACCGCCTGACGCTGCATGTTCGAGCCCATGAGTGCGCGGTTTGCGTCGTCGTGCTCAAGGAAGGGGATGAGTGCTGCGGCAACCGAGACGAGCTGGTTCGGCGAGACATCCATCAGGGTGATGTCGGAGGCCGGCAGGTAGGTCGGCTCGCCGTGCGAACGGCAGGCCACGCGCTCATCGTCGAAGAAGGAGCCATCGGCCTTGAGCTTGGTGGTAGCCTGGGCGATGTTGTTCTTCTCCTCGTCGAGCGCGGAGAACCACTCGACCGTCTCGCTCGGCGTGCCGTTGGCGACGCGGCGGTAGGGCGACTCGATGAAGCCATACTCGTTGACGCGAGCGAAGGTCGCGAGCGAGGCGATAAGGCCAATGTTCGGTCCTTCCGGCGTCTCGATCGGACAGATGCGACCGTAGTGGGTCGGATGAACGTCGCGGACCTCGAAGCCGGCGCGCTCGCGGGTCAGACCGCCAGGCCCGAGTGCCGAGAGGCGGCGCTTGTGCGTAACCTCCGACAGGGGGTTGGTCTGGTCCATGAACTGCGAGAGCTGGCTGGCGCCGAAGTACTCTTTGACGACGGCCGTGACAGGCTTGGAGTTGATGAGATCGTAGGGCATGAGGGTGTCGAGCTCTTGGCTCTGACCCATGCGCTCCTTGATGGCTCGCTCCATGCGGACGAGGCCGATGCGGTACTGGTTCTCGAGGAGCTCGCCGACGGCGCGGACGCGACGGTTTCCAAGATGATCGATGTCGTCGATCTTGCCGTTGGTGGCCTTGAGGTCGAGGAGATGGCGAACCGTCTCGATGATGTCGCGAGAGTGCAGGACGGTGAAGTCGAGCGAGTAGTCGAGGTTGAACTTGTGGTTCAACTTGAGACGGCCGACGCGGCTGAGGTCGTAGCGCTCCGACTTGTAGAAGAGGTTCTCGAAGAGGGTCTCCGAGGTCTCCGGGGTGGCCGGGTCGCCCGGGCGCAGCCGCTGGAAGATCTCGATGCGGGCCTCCTCAGGGCTGGAGACCTTATCGATCGCCAGGGTGTCGCGGAGGAAGGAGCCAACCTTGATACCGTCGATGAAGAGGACGCGAATCTGGGTGCAGCCGCGCGCTCGCAGGATGGCGAGCTTGGTCGCGGTGAGCTGCTCATTGCACTCAAGGATGATTTCACCCGTCTCGTCGTCGTAGACGTCTTCGGCGGAGTACTTGGCGTAGAGTTCGTCGTCTCCGATTGCCATGCGCTCGAGCCCGAGCTTCTTCATCTGGCGGAGCTTGGCCTTGGTGATCTTCTTCTTGGAGCGGATCAGGAAGGTGCCGGGCTCCTCGGGGTTCTCGATGTCGACCGATGCGACGGTGTCGGTGTGGAGATCGAGGTCGATGACCTTCTCCGCGCGCCCATCAAAATAGATCTGCTCGGTGCGGTAGAAGAGACCGAGGATCTCCTCGGCCGAGAGTCCAGCGCGGTCTGCACCGGGGTCCTTGCGGTCAGGATTCGGCGGCGTCTTGTAGAGCGCGCGCAGTAGCACGGTAGCCGGCAGTTTGCGGCGGCGATCGATACGGACATGCAGGATGTCCTTTGCGTCGAACTCGAAGTCGATCCAGGAGCCCCGGTAGGGGATGATCCGGGCCGAGTAGAGGAGCTTGCCCGAGGAGTGCTGCTTGCCGCGATCGTGATCGAAGAAGGCGCCGGGCGAGCGGTGAAGCTGGCTGACGATGACGCGCTCGGTACCATTGATGATGAAGGTACCGTTGTTGGTCATCAGCGGGATTTCGCCGAAGTAGACCTCCTGTTCCTTCACGTCGCGGATGGAGCGAACGCCAGTGTCCTGGTTGAGGTCCCAGACGACGAGCCGGATGCTGACCTTGACCGGCGCAGCGTAGTTCATGCCGCGCGCGATGCACTCGTCGACATCATACTTGGGCTTCTCGAGGCGGTACTCGACGAACTCGAGCGAGCAGTTCTCGTTGTAGTCCTTGATGGGGAAGACGGACTTGAAGACAGCCTGGAGGCCGATATCTTCACGCTTCGCCTTGGGATCGGCCTGCAGGAACTGCTCGTAGGAGCGCTTCTGGATGTCGATAAGGTTGGGAATCTCCACATGCCTGTCGAGGCGTGCGAAGGCTTTGCGGATCCGGAAGTTGGTCTGAACGACAGAGGACATCCAGTTCACCTAAGAGACAGGGGGTTGAACCCGTTGATAAAGTGCAAACAAATGCCCCGCTCCATCGCCAGAGACCAGCGACGGTACGAGGTTGCGTGGGGTCCACGCGAACGAACGGAGGGAGGGGGAAATTCCCTTTCCGATGATTGACAGAGTCAGTCGGATTCGAACAGCGGGGGTCACGAGGAACGATCTGAGAGCGGAGCCCCCAGAACATAGCGGAGCGGTGGTCTAGAGTAGGACGGCGGGTTCGTCAAGGGGGTGGAAGCGGCGAGGGGGCGCGCAAAAACGGAAAACGCGCAGACAAGCTGCGCGCAACCCGAGCCTAAAAGGCTGAGACTACTTGAGGGAGACCTTTGCGCCGGCATCATCAAGCTTCTTCTTGAGGGCGGTTGCCTCATCCTTGGAGATACCCTCCTTGATGGGCTTCGGTGCGGCCTCGACGAGATCCTTGGCCTCCTTGAGGCCGAGCGCGGTGATCTCACGGACGACCTTGATGACGCCGATCTTGTTATCGCCAGCGGCCTCGAGGATGACGGTGAACTCGGTCTGCTCGACGGCAGCAGCGGCAGCCGGGGCGGCAGCGGCGGGAGCGGCGGAGACGGCGGCAGCAGCCGACACGCCCCACTTCTCCTCGAGCTCCTTCACGAGGCCAGCGAGTTCCATGACATTGAGGTTAGAAAGGTATTCGACGACAGATTCGCGGGTAGCCATGGGATGGTTCCATTTGTTGTGCCGTCACGACGACGGCGAGAGTTGAGAAGACGAGTGGAAAACGAACTAGGCGGCCTCTTCGAGGCTCGCCTTGCGCGCGGTGAGAACAGTGAGGAATGAGGTGGGCGCAGCAGCGAGGGTGCGAACGGCCTTTGTCGGCACAGCCATGAGGAGGCCGAGGAAGGAGGCGCGAAGTTCGTCGCGGCTAGGCATCTTGGAGAGGGCCTCAACGCCCTCTGTGTCGAGGAGCTGGCCAGCGAAGTAACCGCCGTGAACGCCAAGCTTAACCTTATCCTTCTTGAAGGAGAGGACGACCTTGGCAGCAGCGACGGGGTCGGTGGGGTGGTAGGCCAGGGCCATGGGGCCCTTGAGGCTGTCACCGAAGATCTTCGCGTCGCTGTCGGCGAGGGCCAGACGGGCGAGCGTGTTCTTCACGACTTCGAGGTTGGCGCCCTGCGCGCGAAGGCGGCGGCGGAACTCGTTGACGTCGTTGACGCTGATACCGGTGATGGAGGTCGCGATGATCGCGGGGACGCCGGCAAGTTCGGCCTTCAGGGCCTCGACGGACTCGGCTTTCTGTGTGCGGTTCATGATGGTTCCCGATGTTGGGTAAGGAGAAAAACAAAGCCCCGTTCAAAAGAGACGAACGGGGCTGCGCATTGCTGCGAGCGTTCCATTCGATCTCCGCCGGAAATTAAGCCCGAAGGCACCGACTTCTCAGACCGCGGCGACGCGATGTGTGTAGCGGGGGGCCGTATAGCGGCCCGCGCCTAAGAGATCAAGTGGCGGTCGATGCAAGTTCGACGCGGATGCCAGGACCCATGGTGCTGGAGACCGTGACGCGGCGCATGTAGGTGCCCTTCGCAGTGGCGGGCTTGAGACGGTTGAGGGTCTCGATAAGCGCGGCGAAGTTGTCGGCGAGCTGCTCGGCCGTGAAGGAGGCCTTACCGAGGGGGGCGTGGAGGATGCCGGCCTTTTCGACGCGGAACTCAACGCGACCCGCCTTCATGTCGCGGACGGCGGAGGCGACGTCGAAGGTGACGGTGCCGACCTTGGGGTTGGGCATCAGGCCGCGAGGTCCGAGGACCCGGCCGAGGCGACCAACAACACCCATCATGTCCGGGGTGGCGATGGTGGCATCGAAGTCCATGAAGCCTTCCTGGATGCGCTGGGCGAGTTCGTCGCCGCCGACGATGTCGGCACCAGCCTCACGGGCCTCGCGCTCCTTGTCGCCTTTGGCGAAGACGGCGACGCGGATGGTCTTGCCGGTACCGTGGGGGAGAACGAGTGCGCCACGGACCATCTGGTCGGCGTGACGGGGATCTACGCCGAGGTTGACGGCGACATCCACGGTCTCATTGAACTTGGTGGAGGCCGTCTGCTTGACGAGTTCGAATGCCGCGAGCACCGGGTAGGCGCGCAGGCGATCGACCTGCGTACGGGCTGCGTTGAGACGCTTGCTTTGAGTGCGCATGGGTCAGTTCTCCTAGTTACGAACGATGTCGACGCCCATGGAGCGCGCGGTACCCTCAATGGTACGCTTTGCGGCTTCGAGGGATTCGGTATTGAGATCAGTGAGCTTCTGCTTGGCGATGGACTCAACCTGCGCTGCGGTCAGTTTGCCAACCTTATCGCGGTTGGGGACAGCCGAACCCTTCGGGAGTCCAAGTTCCTTTCGGATCAGGACGGAGGCCGGGGGGGTCTTCAGGATGAAGGTGAAGGAGCGGTCGCTGTAGACGGTGATCAACACGGGGATGATCAGGTCGCCCTTGTCGGCCGTCTGCGCATTGAACTGCTTGCAGAACTCCATCAAGTTCAAGCCATGCTGACCGAGCGCCGGTCCGACGGGCGGGGCTGGCGTGGCCTTCCCTGCCTTGAGTTGCAACTTAACAACTGCTGTTATCTTCTTTGCCATGATTCATCTCCCATGTCGGTTTATGCCGTGAGGGCCCAGCCCTCTGCATGGTACAAGCGATGATGGAGCCGCCTAGGCGGTGACGGGCTCCACTTGTACGAAATCGAGTTCAACCGGGGTTGCGCGTCCAAAGATGGAGACGAGTACCCGGACTTTTGACTTATCTTGGTTCACTTCTTCGACGGCGCCGGAGAAGTTCTTGAAGGGTCCATCGACGACCTTGACGCTGTCTCCGACATGGAAGGTGGCGGTCGCCTTGCTGGGGCGGAGTCCATCTTTCATCTGTCCGAGGATGCGCTCGATCTCTTTGGGCGGGACGGGGGGCGGCGTGACAGCGTTGCCGACGAAGCCGATGATGCGAGGGGTGTCCTTAACGACGTGCCACATCTCTTTGGTCAGATCGAGCTGAACAAGGATGTAGCCCGGGAAGAACTTCTTCTCTTTGCCAGGCTTCTCGCCCTTCTTGGGCTCGGCAGCAGGCGTCTCGGTGGGGATGATGACTTCGCCGAGGCAGTGGGCGATGTTGTGATTCTTGGCGCTCTCTTCGAGGCCAATCTTGGCCTTCTTCTCNAAGCCCGAGTGGGTATGCAGCACATACCACTTGAAGTTGTTCTGGATTTCTTCCGACATGTGGTTGTCCCGAGTCGCTATCAAGAGCGGAAAATGGCGCCCGTNAGGAGCTGCCAGAAGAGATCGGTGAGGAAGATGAAGACGGCGACGATGACGGCGACAGAGATGACNGTCCAAGAGGACTTNTTGACCTCGTCGGAGGTGGGCCATGCGACCTTGGTCATCTCCATGGCAACTTCATTGACATAGGTGCTGGCGCGCTCGCTCTTGTTGATGGCTACGATGAGGCCGACGGAGGCGACCAGGCCGAGGAGTGCGGAGAGCTTGAGGTCTGCTACAAGGACAGGGTCTGCCGCGGGGCCTGCGAGCCCAAGGAGGAGCTCAAAGGACTGAGCGAGTACCCAGGCCACGATGACCCCGAGCACAATGTAGGCGATACTTACGTATCTTGAGACGTTTTCCATGGATGCTTGCTTACGGAGACTTTGATGTAGCCGCGTTGCGGAGGAATTCAGGAGCAGGGCAGGAGGGATTCGAACCCACAACACGCGGATTTGGAATCCGCTGCTCTACCATTGGAGCTACTGCCCTTGACGCAGCCGGAGCCGCCGAACCTTAGACGAGGATGGTGGCGACGACGCCAGCGCCAACAGTGCGGCCGCCTTCGCGAATTGCGAAGCGGAGACCCTTGTCCATGGCGATGGGGGTGATGAGCTTGACCTTCAGCTTGACGTTGTCGCCAGGCATGACGATCTCGCGATCCTCAGGCAGGGTGATGACGCCCGTGACGTCGGTCGTGCGGAAGTAGAACTGCGGGCGGTAGCCCTGCGTGAAGTGGGTGTGACGGCCGCCCTCGTCCTTGGAGAGGATGTAGACCTCAGCCTCGAACTCGGTGTGGGGGGTGATGGAGCCGGGGGCAGCCAGAACCTGGCCGCGCTCGACATCTTCCTTCTTCGTGCCACGGAGGAGGAGACCGACGTTGTCGCCAGCCTCGCCGCGGTCGAGGAGCTTGCGGAACATTTCGACGCCCGTGACCGTCGTCTTGACCGTGTTCNNGAGACCGACGATNTCGATTTCTTCGCCGACCTTGATGANGCCGCGCTCGATACGACCGGTGACGACCGTGCCGCGACCCGAGATCGAGAAGATGTCTTCGACCGGCATCAGGAAGGGNCGGTCGACTTCGCGCTTCGGCATCGGGATGAAGGAGTCGACAGCGTTCATCAGCTCGANGATCTTGTCGCGGCCGATNTCGTTGTTCGTGTCGTTCATCGCGTTCGAGGCCGAGCCGCGGATGATCGGGGTGTCGTCGCCGGGGAACTCGTACTTGCTGAGGAGCTCACGCACCTCCATGTCGACGAGGTCGAGGAGCTCTTCGTCATCAACAAGGTCAACCTTGTTCATGAAGACGACAATGTGAGGAACGCCAACCTGACGGGCGAGCAGGATGTGCTCGCGGGTCTGGGGCATCGGGCCGTCGGCAGCCGAAACGACCAGGATTGCGCCGTCCATCTGGGCCGCGCCGGTGATCATGTTCTTGACGTAGTCGGCGTGTCCGGGGCAGTCGACATGAGCGTAGTGACGCTGGGCCGTCTCGTATTCGACGTGGGCCGTGGCGATCGTGATACCACGCTCGCGCTCCTCGGGCGCCTTGTCGATTTCGTCGAACTTGATCGCCTTGCCCTTGCCGCTCATCTGCGACATCACCTTGGTGATGGCAGCCGTCANNGTNGTCTTGCCATGGTCAACGTGACCNATGGTNCCGATGTTGACGTGGGGCTTGTTACGCTCGAACTTCTCCTTGGACATGACGCTTCCTCTCTTCTGGTTTTGGTCGACGACTAAGACAACGAACCCCCNGCCTTCGCAACGATCACTTCCTGAACGTTGCGGGGGACGGGCTCGTAATGATGAAACTGCATCGCGTAACTGGCTCTGCCCTGCGTAAGGGAGCGGACGCTTGTAGCATAACCGAACATTTCAGACAATGGCACTTGTGCACGAATCGCCTTCAGCCCGAAGTTCTCTTCGATGTCGACAACATGACCCCGGCGGCGGTTGATGTCGCCGATCACGTCGCCTAAATGTTCTTCAGGAACAGTGACTTCCACGTCAAAGACAGGCTCAAGAAGCTGCACGCCCGCACGCCTTGCCGCCTCACGGAAGGCGAGCGAGCCCGCGATCCGAAAAGCCTGCTCGGACGAGTCGGTCATGTCGAAAGATCCGTCATACAGTTTCACCGACACATCGAGCATCGGATAGCCAATCAGCGCGCCGTTGTCGGCCGACTCCCGTACGCCCTTCTCTACGGCTGCAACGTAGATGGCTGGCACCGCCTCTTCCTTTGCGGCGTTGCTGAAGGTGATCCCGCTGCCCCGCTGCGTTGGCGTCAGCTCGAGCCAGACGTGGCCATACTGCCCCTTGCCAACCATCTGCCGGATGAACTTGCCCTCGCCCTGCCCGACGGCACCCACGGTCTCGCGGTAGGCGACCTGGGGCTTGCCGATTGCGGCATCCACCTTGAACTCGCGCATGAGGCGATCGACGATGATCTCGAGATGAAGTTCGCCCATGCCTGAGATGAGTGTCTGGCCGGTCTCTGCATCAGCCGAGACCCGGAACGAGGGGTCTTCGACCGCCAGGCGCTGCAGACTCTGCGCGAGCTTCTCTTGGTCAGCCTTCGTACGCGGCTCGATGACGATCGAGATGACAGGCTCCGGAAAGACCATCCTCTCTAGAATGATGGGGGCCTTCTCATCACAGAGCGTATCGCCCGTGGTGGTGTAGCGAAGGCCGACGGCCGCGACGATCTCGCCTGCCGACGCCGACTCCACATCTTCGCGCTTGTTGGCGTGCATCTGGAGGAGACGGGTGATCCGCTCGCGCTTGTCTTTGCCGGGATTGAGCGCGGCGGAACCTGCTGAAAAGGTACCGCTGTAGACGCGGAAGTAGGTCAGCGTGCCCACATAGGGGTCGTTCATGATCTTGAAGGCGAGTGCCGCAAAAGGTGCCGACGCGTCCGCGGGCCGGCTCTCGTAATCGCCATCCTCAAAGGGACGGGGCAGCGTCTCCACGGCCTTTACAGCGGAGGGCCTCAGGCCGCGCACCGGCTTTACATCGAGCGGCGACGGCAGGAAGTCGATGACCGCGTCGAGCAGCGGCTGCACACCCTTGTTCTTGAAAGCCGAACCCAACAAAACTGGCACCAGTGAGAGCGCCAGACAGCCTCTCCGGATGGCAGCCCTGAGGTCATCCGTGGCGATCTCTTCACCCTCGAGAAAGCGGGTGGCAATGTCGTCGTCGCCCTCGGCGATGGCCTCGACCATGCGCTCGCGCGCGGAGGTGGCATCAGCGAGAAACTCAGCCGGGATCTCCTCCTCGAGGATCGAGGTGCCGAGCGACTCAGAGTCATACCGGTAGGCCTTCATCTTGAGCAGATCAATCTGCCCGACAAAGGTCTCCGCCTGCCCCATGGGGAACTGCAGCGCCACCGGTTGGCACTTAAGCCGCTCGCGCATCTTGGACAGCACATGATCGAAATCGGCACCGACCCGGTCCATCTTGTTGACGAAGGCGATCCGAGGGACGCCGTAGCGGTTGGCCTGACGCCAAACCGTCTCGGACTGAGGCTGCACGGCAGCAACAGCGCAGAAGACGCCGATGGCTCCATCGAGCACGCGCAGTGAGCGCTCGACCTCGATGGTGAAGTCGACATGGCCGGGCGTGTCGATGATGTTGATGCGGTGATCGCTCCAGAAGCAGGTGGTGGCAGCCGCGGTAATCGTGATTCCGCGCTCCTGCTCTTGGACCATCCAGTCCATGGTGGCGGCGCCGTCGTGGACCTCACCGATCTTGTGAGTGCGCCCCGTGTAGTAGAGGATGCGCTCGGTGACGGTGGTCTTGCCCGCGTCGATGTGCGCCATGATTCCAATGTTGCGCATATGTTGGAGCGATTCGGTCACGGCAGATACAAGACGAGCCGACCCTAGGGCCGGCTCAGCAAGAGAGGTTCATTTCAGGAAGAGCCTGAAAGCGGATGTTACCAGCGGTAGTGAGCGAACGCNTTGTTGGCGTCAGCCATGCGGTGCGTCTCNTCTTTCTTCTTGATGGCGGCGCCGCGGATGTTGGCNGCGTCGAGAAGCTCGTTGGCAAGCTTCTCCATCATGGTGCGCTCNCCGCGCGAGCGGGCAGCCTGGATGAGCCAACGAACCGAGAGAGCAACGCGGCGCTCAGCGCGGACTTCGACCGGCACCTGGTAGGTGGAGCCACCGACGCGACGGCTCTTGACCTCAACAGCGGGCTTGGCGTTTTCGACGGCCTTGCGGAAGATCTCGACGGGGTTCTCACCCTTGCTCCGCTCTTCAAGGATATCGAGGGCGCCGTAGAGAATGGACTCTGCGGTGCTCTTCTTGCCTGCGACCATCAGGCTGTTGACGAAGCGGGTGACAAGCTTGTCGCCATACTTCGGGTCGGGCATCATCGGACGCTTAGGTACTTCTCGCCTGCGTGGCATGGGATTCCCTTAAAAAGATAACCAGTCGGTGAAACGAAACTACTTGGGACGCTTGGCGCCGTACTTTGAGCGCGCCTGACGACGGGCGCTAACGCCAGTCGCATCGAGCGTGCCACGGATGATGTGGTAACGGACGCCCGGAAGGTCCTTGACGCGGCCGCCACGGATGAGGACGACCGAGTGCTCCTGAAGGTTGTGACCTTCGCCCGGGATGTAGGAGGTGACTTCCATGCCGTTCGTGAGGCGCACACGCGCAACCTTGCGAAGCGCCGAGTTGGGCTTCTTGGGGGTTGTGGTGTAGACGCGCGTGCAAACGCCGCGCTTCTGGGGGCAGGAGCGAAGCGCAGGCGCCGAAGTCTTCGTGCGCTGCAGTTCGCGTCCGCTACGGACAAGCTGGTTAATCGTGGGCATGTGTCTCGAAAATCCGAAGAGGCCCCGATGGGGCGGTCCTAGAGGGAGGGCGTGTATAGCCGCCCGTCAACACAAGGTCAAGCGGGCGGGTCCTCACAAAAACGGCAAGCGCCGCGAGACCTGAGGCCGCGCGGCGCTGCAAAGACAAAGGATTCTAGCCTGCAGCGGAATCCGAAAGATCCTCGCCATCCGGGAGGATGAGAAGTTCAGCGGTCCGGTAGGCATCGAGGCCCGTACCGGCGGGGATGAGCCGACCCATGATGACATTCTCCTTGAGGCCGCGGAGGTGGTCAACCTTGGCCTGGATGGCGGCCTCGGTGAGCACCTTGGTGGTCTCCTGGAAGGAGGCCGACGAGATGAAGGACTCGGTGGAGAGAGCCGCCTTGGTGATACCAAGGAGGAGGTCCTCAGCGCTCGCGGCGCGACCACCAGACAGCACTGCCTTCTGGTTCTCGGTCTCGAAGTCAGCCCGGTCGACAGGCTGGTCAACGATGAAGTTGGTGTCGCCAACATCGTTGATCTTTACCCGGCGGAGCATCTGCCGGACGATGACCTCGATGTGCTTGTCGTGGATGCGGACGCCCTGTCCGCGATAGACGTTCTGAATCTGGTCCACGATGTACTTCGCCAGTGCCTTGCGGCCCGAAATGCGAAGGATGTCATGGGGGTTCTCCGAGCCCTCGGTGAGCGGCTCGCCAGCGCGAACATAGTCGCCTTCCTGGACGGTGATGTGCTTGCCCTTGGGGACGGCATACTTGCGGCGCTCGCCGGCGTCAGGAACGACGTCGAGGTAGCGCTTGCCCTTGGTCTCGCGACCGAAGGCGATACGACCGTCGATTTCGGAGACGACCGACAGCTCCTTTGGCTTACGGGCCTCGAAGAGCTCAGCAACGCGGGGCAGACCGCCCGTGATGTCCTTGGTCTTCTGCGACTCGCGGGAGACCTTTGCGATCCACATGCCGGGGCGGACATCATCGCGGTCGTTGACCTCGATGACGGTGCCGGTCGCGAGCTGGTAGGTCGCGAGGATCTTGGAGGAGTCCTTCGCCTTGATCGAGATGCGGGGACGGGCGTTGGGGTCACGCGAGTCGATGATGACCATACGCGAGAGGAAGGTGGTCTGATCGACCGACTCCTCCACGGTGACGCCGTCTTGGATGTCTTCGAACTTGATGACACCCTCGTAGCCAGCGAGGATCGGCGTCGAGTAGGGATCCCACTCGGCCAGGCGGCTGTTGGCAGGAACCTCTGCGCCCTCGTCGTAGGCGAGCTTGGCGCCGTAGGCGAGCGGGAAGCTCTCCTTCGTCTGGCCGCGTTCGTCGACGATGCTGACCTTACCGTTACGATTCATGACGACGAAGCCCTTGTCGCTCTGGACGCGACGGACATCCTCATACTTCAC
>JGI12421J11937_10000914_pt1 | contig 11768 bp, 8 predicted proteins | sample LakErihyJuly2011_2_FD_11937 | JGI IMG/M metagenome (IMG submission 11937)
GTTTATAAAAGATAAAGTTCGCTTCTCGTATTTGAAATTCCTAAAAATATTTTTCATAAAGTGAGCTTTAGGAGAGGTCTATATAAAAAAACCAATATACAAAAATTATTTTTTAAGCCGTTTTTTAAGCCGATATTAAATTTATATATTCGGCTAAAAGCATTTTATTTTTTAATGTGCTAAAAATCAAGTAAAATATTTTTTATTTTTTGTTGCATTTTTATATAAATAACATAGATAGGTAAATCTTAACAAAATTAATGCAATATTTAATGTAATGATGACAAATAAAATTTACGGCATTGGAACCGATATTTTGCAAAAAAATCGCATTGAAAAAATCTGCTCTAATGAAGCAAAAACTATTGCCTTTGCAAAAAAAATTTTAACGGAGGATGAAATGATTGTTTTTGAAAGCAAAACAGATAAAACAAGCTATCTTGCCAAGCGTTTTTGTGGCAAGGAAGCAATTGCCAAAGCAATGCAAAGCGGCATTGGGCAAAATTTTTCGTTTAAGGACGCCTCAATACTAAATAACCCAAGCGGTGCTCCTCATATAAAATTTAGCGAAAAATTTTCCGCCCTAAATTTTGCGGCACAAATTTCTCTTAGCGACGAAAAAACTCACTGCCTTGCCTTTTGTATTGTTTTTTGTTAAATTTTGGGCCGCCCAGGGCAAGTAATTGGTCTTTACAAAAAGAATTTCTTAGTGAATTCTTTTTGTAAAGACCAATTACTTGCCGAGAGATTTGCATGCAAATCTCTCAAACGACGAGCGTCGTTTCTGGGCGGACCGAAAAATTTTTATTGTAATTTATATAATAATTGTACTATGTTTTTTGATTATCAATACTACCTGTTTGACCTCTGGGGGGTGATTCACGATGGGTCGCGGTTATATCCGCATTGCCTTGATTTGTTTGAAAAATTGCACCAAAATGGCAAAAAAATTGGGTTTATTTCAAATGCCCCACGCAGGGCACAAGTTGCCAAACAAACATTGCTATCGCTTGGGGTGCAGGAGCAATGGATAAGCTGCCTTGTTACTTCTGGCGAAACATTTTATAGCTATATAAAAAATAATTATAAACATGGTGGCGAAAAGATTTTTTACTTAGGTCCCGTGAGAGATTTAGGGGTGCTAGACGGGCTAAATTGCAATGTTATTAGGCAAAATCCACGCCAAAATCCTCAGGATGCAAGCTTTGGCATTATCACCGGCTTTGGCGATGGGGTGGAAAACGACGATAATTTGCAAAAAATACTGCAACAATGTAAAAATGCAAATTTAAAGCTTTTTTGTATAAACCCTGATTTGGTGGTTGTAAAGCAGGACGGCTCCCGCTTTGAATGCGCCGGCGTTATTGCAAATATTTACACCCAAATGGGGGGGCAAATTGAATATTTTGGCAAGCCCTTTGCAAATATTTACGACAAAATTTTTGAGGAGATGCAAATTTCCCAAGAGCAAAAAAATGTGGTAATAGCAATAGGCGACTCCCTCTCCACCGATGTAATGGGTGCAAATAACTACGGCATTGATGTTGCATTTTCTACCTATGGAATTCACAAATCGCAAATTGCAAATCACAAAAAAATCTCCGAATTTTTTACTCTCCATAACATCACCAAAACCCCACAAATTGTGTTTAATTCAATGATGGATTTGTTGTAGCTGCCAAATCTTGCCTATTTTGGTTTATTATTTTGCCATTTTTTGAAAAAAAAGTGAGGAATGTTGAAAAAAATACTCACTCAATTTTATCATCCCCGCCCTTCCCTTGTCGTTCCCGCGAAGGAGAAAATGACTCCCTAAGCCATTATTTTTGAGAGAGTGGGGTTTGCTCAAACATTACAAACAAATTATGCGGGAGTGGTAGGAGCTGTGGGCTCAGGCGGGGTGGTAGGCTCTACGGGTTGGGAGCAGATAGAGTAGGCATATTCAGATATTTTTTGTAAATGCTCGCTTTGGCATCTAAATGTAACTCCTTGTGCCCAGCAAACGACCCTGAAGGGCAGCTCAATGCAACAGTTTTACCCATCCTGCACAACTAAAGTTTTACTTGTCTCAATGGTTCCGCCACATTGTATCGTTTTTCCGTCCATTCTTAAATTTGCCATTGAATAAAAGCATGGGGATGGGGTTTTGTCAATCCAATCACCGGTAACATATTAAACCAAGGTCCTCCGATGTGTTGCTTGGGCAGTTAATAAAGCACAAGCCATTAGAAAAGAAATCAATAACAGGACCAATCACGGGTATTGATTTTATCCCGTCTTGCATTCCTTGAATAAAATCCACAACATCGGCGCTGCCATCCTTTGTTGATGAATAAGGGACTTTAACACCACTTTCGGCATCAACTTTTATTTTGCCTTCTGCAACATATGAAGCATAATATACTGTACTAGTTTCAAGGTCGGCGCAAACGATGCCTAGGCTGATTAGGCAAGTCTCTTTAACTTCCTTTATAACCCACGCTGGGTTGCCAGTTGGACAGCGTAATTTATATTCTCTGGGGCCTTTTATTAGTCCAGAATCGTTACCATTGTCAATTGTGCTATTTGGATAATCGTCAAACAGGTTATACCATATTTCGTCGGAAACTATGCCCTTTTCATTAAAGTTCTTCTTACTGAAATTAAAATATCGCTGGCAGGTAAGGTAGTTGCTCCATGTGCCGTTCAAACAGGTGGAAAAATTTTGAAAGTTGTAATAACTTATTCCGCTAGAAGTTGGAATGCAAGACCTGCGAATAAGCTCGCCATATTTAAAAATTTTGCTTGGCGGAGTTACTTTTGTTATAAAAGTTTGTTGGATATCATCATAATTGCAGTCCTTCATACAAGTTACCGCAGTTGAGGAGCCGTAAATAGAATCTGCCTCAGTTGGTATATTAAGACCATTAACCTTCCACGTTCCATTAACACAAACGGCAGTTGTTGGTGTGTTGTAGCCCGTTTTGCAAGCGGGGGTGAAGAAATCCCCCGCGGGGGTTGTGCCAGAGTAAATGGAGGAAATATCCACTCGATCGGTGTTGACATATTTTTTTAGGTCGTCGTTGCTGCAATCGGTAAAGTTGGAAACGCATTTGTATTCCTTGTCAAAAACGCCGGAGGTTCCACAGGTTGCATTGTAAAAAGTAGATTTTGTTTCTCCACTGCCGTATCCCCATTTGCAACCAACACGCAAAACCTCACCCGGATGAAAATACTTTCGCACAATATTCGCCCAATTTAGCGTTACGCTTTCCAACTTATTGTTGCCAAGTGTAATGCGTTCAACATTGCAAGTTGGGTGGCAGGTTTTGGATATTTCAACTTTGTTTGTTTCGTTTGTGCCTTCAAAAATGCGACCATGGCTGCAAAAAATGTTGAAGGTTTGGTCGTAATCGGTTGAATAGTTGGTATCTATTACCATTTTAGATTTTGTTTCTGCATTAAGCGTTTGCGTGCAAGTAACGGTTCTTGTTTCTCCACTTGGTATTTTGGCAAAGGATTTATCGTAACTGAGGCCCGAAACGCTTGCATTAGGAAAAGCCCCCAGACCAATTTGACAGCCCGTTGGCTCAAGGCTCAAGCCCCCATGAGGCTTTAATGCAGTGGAAGAGGCTTTACATTTCACCGAAGTTGCGTTTTGCCAAGCCCCATTTTTGCAAAGCGGAAGCTTGCTTTCAACGGCCTCTCGCTCAAAACCAACGGGGCAGGCAAATTGTTTTTCGTTTCGTGTTATGCCTTGCTTGAATTCTGGCGGGAGAGAATTTGGGATAGTCTCCCTAATTGTAAGTTCGGCATTGGAGCAGTCAATTTTTGTGCAGGTTGTTACTTCGTCGTTTGACCTGAAATATCCGCCGGTGTTGCACGAAAATTTTACTTGCTCAAAGGCATTTAGGCGGGTTTGGTGTATCATTGCATAGTTGTAGCCGTCCTTTGGTTTGCACCACACATTTACGCTTTCGTCTGCCTCAATTATTTCGTTTGAAACATCAATAACCGACTTACGCGAAAACAACGATTTTGCATCAATATCGCCCAAATAACTTAAATTACTCAAATTACATTTTTTAACGCAGGACTGCTTGTTTGGTATTGCCCCATCAACGCAATTTAATGCGTAGGAAGATCCTCTACTACCAACAATGTTTGAATAATACCCGCCAAGGCAGGTAATTTGGTAGTTATCGCCGTTATTTAGTTCGGCACTTTGATTGCGTGAGGCGTTGATTTTCATTGTAATCCCTAATGTTCCATCGGCTTTTTTGCAGCTAATTTCGGTGTTATAACATCCACGAACCTGCGAAAAACGGCCATTTGAGGCACAAGTTGTTGAGTAATTATCAAAAACATTGCCAGCCTTACTGATACATTTTACCGATAGTGTTTGATTTACAGAAGCCATTTTTGCGGTAAAATCGGCCCCGGCCAAGGTAATTGAATGGTCGTTTGTGCCTATTTCGGTCTTTAGAGAATCCACACTGCAAAATGCCGTGCAAGGAGCCACCCCCGAGACCGTGCCATTGTTGCAAGAGGTATTAAAACTTGTTGTAAATAAAGAAGTATAAAAGCCACTTTTGCAGTAAATTGCCGAGGAGGATCCGTGCTGTATATAAGTTGTAGAGGGGGAGTAATTTGCCCCAGAAACCACACAAACCGAAGCCGCAAGCGATTTTTGTGAAAAAAATACCGAAAAAAATACCAACAACCCAAGAAATCCAGTGGTTATTATTTTGTTTTTAGGTGTATTTTTATAGGGAAGCATTTTACAAAACAATAGACCTCTCCTAAAACCTCTTTTTACAAGATATTTTTTTAAAATATCTTGATGAGCCGAAGCAACTTTATTTGAGATAAGCGAGTGAGGCGAAGAAATTTTTTTAAAAACCCATGTAAAAAGGGATGAAGTAAAAAGTGCGTTACAGGAAGGGTCTAATGTAATTTTACCAAAAAAATGCCTCATATCTAAGTATTTTGTAATATACAATTTTTATTATTTGTTAAACCCCCTCGTTTTTCAATCTCGCCTTTTCGTCGTTGAGCTTATTGAAGGTCTGTTATTGTATAAATATATTAAATTAAAAATGCAACATAAAATTTATTTTTTTGGTGGCAACTTATATACAAAAATATACAAAAAAGTAGTTGGTTTCCTTCTTCCCATGCGGGCTTTTATGGAAGTGGGGGTGCCATCGTCTTTGAAAAAGATGAGGGGGGGGTGAGGGGTTTAAAAAACATTTTATTGATTATTTTTTTACTACCTTTTTGTATATAATTATTCCCTCGGCAACAAATTACTCAATAATTCCGCAAATATTGTAATGAGGCAAATTAGGGCAGATGCTTGCAGTATTTGCAAAAAAATTTATGCCTTTTGCTGCCATAATGTTAAGTTCCTCGCTTGTTAGTGCGTGGGTGGATGGACAAAATATAACGCAGTCCGCCCCGCAATTTTGCAAGCACAATGCAAAGGAGCTATATTGCGTTGCTTTGCAAAAAAAGCCGTAATAGGCACAAATTGCACTGGGGGACTGGTCGTCAAAATAAATTGCCTCAAAATTTGACTGCTCTAAATGATTTGATGCCGAAATTATAAGTCTAAAAACCGCCTTGTAAAAATTGTGGGAGTAATTTTTGCTAAAATTAACTCGCATTACAAGAGAGTTTAACATTTGAGATTCTCTATCTGGCTTAATAAATAGCTTATCGCGCTGAGTGGGCTGCAAACTTTTTAGCTTTGCAACTTCCCCCACAACTTTTGCTCGTTTGGTTAGTATTTTAATTAGTTTATCATCCAACCTATCAATTTTTTTGCGAAATTTTAGCAGTTTTTTTAGCATTTGTAGTTAAATAATTTTTTGGCAGATGTAAAATTAAATTGACTCCCTCTTCCGTCATTCCCGCGAAGAGGGAATCCAGTAAAAAATTACAATACTTTTACCCAACCCACCCAGCAACCTAGCCCAAAATTGTATCCAACTTATTGGCGTAGATGTAACCTTTTGGTATGTTGACATCGTTTATATTGTTGGCATCAAACAAAATATATTCGGTTTTAGATACTCCGGTTTTTTCGTTATGCATTTCCACTTCAAGCATTATAGAGCCTAGCATGTCGACAACATCGGTTACTGTTGCAAATTTTTTGCTTGTGCCGGTCCAATATACTGGTAGACCAATTAAATGTGCCACGGTGTATTCGCCTTCCTGCTCAGCGGAGGGGATATCGCTTTTGCGGCATTTTAAAAACTTACCAACCATTTGCTTGGCATTTTCGGGGTTGTTGATGTGAGGGCTGGATAGAATTATCCCGCCTCGAGGCCCCTGTCCCTCAATTTTTAACTCAATTTGTTTGTCGTAAAAATATACCAGTTTTTGCTTAATATACTCCGGCACATTGTTAAAGTAGGGCTCAACAACAAAAAACCCTCTTATTCCGTGGGTTGAAGTAATTTTTGCAAAGTTTATCACTTCCCCTAAATTTGTGCCGTAGGTGCGAACTTCTTCAAGTTGCGAAGTCGGCAAAACTGGCTTAACAGTTTTTAGTGGTGCAGTCACTTCCTCCTCATCGCCCTTATTTGCCTTTGAAAAATTGGCCCCAGAGGCAGATTCTGCTGAGGGTTTTAAAGCTTTTGGGGAAAATTTGTCAATAATTTTTCTATCTTGGCTTTTAGCAAAAATTTTATCTGCAAATGTTTTGCCCTCATCTTTATTTACAGCTTTGCTTGTAGTTTTCTTTATACCTTCACGCGCGGACTCATCACTCATAAATTTTTGTAAATATACATTATCTGTTTATTTACAATTTATTTTTTTGTCAATGTTTTATGTAAAAATCTACAACACAAAATGTTTGGAGAGAAGCAAAAAGCCCGAAAAGCCAACGATGTCGGTTACGGTTGTTAAAAAAATACTGGAGGCAATGGCGGGGTCAATTTTTATTTTATCTAAAATGCAGGGGATAAAAAAGCCCGAAATAACCGCACAAATAATAACAAACATAATTGAAAGCGAAAAGGCAAAGCAAAGTGCAATATTTTTATACCAAAACCAAGCAATGCCAAAGGAAACAATGCCAAAGGCAATGCAATTTAGGCAGGCAATTATCATTTCGTATTTAAAATACTGCTTGTGAAAGCCCTTGATGGTTCCTGAGGATAAAAATCGCACAACAATTGTAGAGGTTTGCATGCCGGAGTTGCCCCCAATTGAGGCAACAATTGGCATTAAAACCGCCAGCGGGGCAAGTTGTGCAATGCTGGACTCGAAAAGTGAGATAAAAAACGAGGACAAAATTGCCGTTATTAAATTAACCAAGAGCCACCCAAAGCGATAGTGCATTCCCTGTATTGCATTTTTGTAATTAATTTTGGAGATGTCAAAAATTCCACGAGATTTTAAAATTACCTCATTATTTTCATTTTGCAGGTAGTCCACAAGGGCGGAGTCGTCCAGCACGCCAACAATTTTGCCAAGTTTATTGGCAACTGGCATTGCTGTGTAGTCGTATTGCATAAAAAGTTTGGAGGCGTAGCGTTGGCTGTCCTTTACATTTAAAATTTTAATAGTTTTATCTACATATTTTTTTATTGGCTCGTTTTCGGCAAGTTTTACAAGTTTGGAAAGTAAAATTACTCCGTAAAAATTGCTCTCATCATCCAAAACAATAACAATTTCGGCAATGCTGGAAGATATATTAAGTCCATCTTCGTTTTGGTGCTGACGAATTTCGTCTATTACCTGTTTTGCAGTTACATTGTAGTTTTGGGTAATAAAATTTGTATCCATAACCCTGCCAACCGATTCCTCTGGGTAGGATAGCAAGCGTTTGTATTGGGCACGGTAATCGCTGGGGGCAGCGGAGATAATTTTTAGCCTATCCTCAACATCAAATTCCTCCAGAACCGAAACGGCATCGTCAACATCTAACTTTGTTAGTAGAGATATAAAGCACTTATCTCCAACTTTTTTAAGCAGGCTTTCAAGTCCGTAAATTGAAAGATGCGCCAAAAACAATGCATTTACATATAAAAGACACAAATTTGCAAATGCAATTTGTTTTTCAACAAAGGCAAGTTCAACAATTATTGCCTGTTCGGAGGGGTGAAGTTTTACAAAATCTTTAAATTGCTCGGTATGAGTTAATTTTGCAATTTGCACATTGTAGTTTTTTTCCGCTGCGGCGGTTTCAATGCTTTTTAGCTCTTCAATGTCGTTTGCAAGCTCGCACAATTGTGTAAAATTGCTAAATGCAATTTTTTGCTCTGTTTGTTGCATTGCCCCCTAATTAAAATTACAATTTTTGTATAACATATTCATTATAATGTAAGTGGCGGTAAATATCAATTAAAAAATAAAAAACATTTTACTTGAAAACAAATAGGGTATTGTTTTATAATGTAATTAATAGTAAAAATTTTTTATGAAAACAAATACTGCAGAAAAGGAGGAGGGTCTTTTAAAATGCTCGTTTTGTGGGCAGGATGAGCATAGCGTTAAAAAATTAATTGCAGGGCCCGGCGTGCATATTTGCGACAATTGCATTGAGCTTTGCCATTTAATTATAAAAAAAACTCATTCTGGTGATGGCAATTTTAAGCTAAAACCCACCGAAATTAAGGATGCCCTTGACAAATATATTATAGGGCAGGAGCAAGCAAAAAAAACTTTGGCTGTTGCGGTTTATAATCATTACAAACGCATAAATTCGGTTCCGCTTTCGCTTGAGGAAGTTGAGCTTACAAAATCTAACATTTTGCTTGTGGGGCCAACTGGCTCGGGCAAAACTTTGCTTGCAGAAAATTTAGCCAAATTGCTTGATGTTCCATTTGCCGTGTCCGACGCTACAACTCTTACGGAAGCGGGTTATGTGGGGGAGGATGTTGAAAATGTTTTGGTTCGTCTTTTGCAAAATGCAAATTTTGATGTTGAAAAGGCGCAAAAGGGTATTGTATATATTGACGAAATTGACAAAATTTGCCGTAAAAGTGAGGGCGTTTCCATCACTCGCGATGTATCGGGCGAGGGGGTTCAGCAGGCCTTNCTTAAAATTTTGGAAGGAACCCTTTCCGCCGTGCCTCCACAAGGTGGGCGAAAGCATCCCCAGCAGGATTTTGTGCACATTAATACTAAAGACATTTTGTTTATTTGTGGAGGAGCGTTTGAGGGTATTGAAAAACTTGTTTCACGCCGTGTAAATAAAGGTTCCATTGGCTTTGGAGCCTCTGTTGTTGATCGGCAAAAAGCCGATAAAAACGATATGCTTGAGCTTTTGGAGCCTGAGGATGTTATAAAATTTGGGCTAATTCCCGAATTTGTTGGCCGATTGCCTGTGCTTTGCCACCTAAAGGAAATGAGCGAAGCCGATTTAGTAAAAATTTTAACTGAGCCTAAAAATGCCATTGTTAAGCAATATCAAAAAATGTTTGATATTGAGGGAATTGACATCTCCTTCACAAACGATGCCCTAATTCAAATTGCCAAGATGGCAATTGCCAAAAAAACTGGGGCAAGGGGGCTTCGCAGCATTATGGAGGGAGTTTTAAACGACACAATGTTTAAGGCGCCTAGCGAATCTGGGCTTGAAAAAATTATTATTAACGAGCAAGTTGTGCTTAAAAAAACTCAGCCGCTTTTTATGTATAAAGCTCCGCTTCGCCCCATTATTAGCGAAGTAAAATCCATCAAAAAACTAACATCCACAAAGGACGACTTTGCCAAACTAAAAAAATCTCCCACTCCCCCAAAAAAAATCAAAAAAGCTTCGGGGAAAAAATAGTAAAAAACTTTGCCCCTCCCTCACAGGCAGGAACCCGCCCCCGACCTTCATTCCCACGAAAGTTGAAATCCAGTAAAACAATGCAATTTTTTACAAGACCCGTCAAACACGGGATGGTATAACCTTCCTAGATTTCCGCCTGCGCTGGAATGACAAAAAAGTGCGGGATGACAGAGTTAGGAGGTCAAATCCCCTCTCCAGCAGGGATGGTGCCAAAGATAATTAGGGGGTGAGGGTTTTGAAAAACGGCACATCAATCATGTCATTCTGATGAATGTCAGGATCTTTTTAATATTACATTGTTATAAAAAATCTGTCAAGCACGGGAGTTATCATCCTTAACATTTCAAGCAAATGGCTCAATTGGGGGGAGGGTGCGTTTGTTTAGGTCGGCCTCGTGTTCGGGCACTAATTTGTTTTCGTTGGGTCTTTCGCTAATGCGAGTAACATAATAGCATAGCAAATCAAGGGCGATGTTGTATTTTACGGCAATTGCGTGTAAATTGCTAAATGCATCGGCAAAATTTGATGTAAGCTCCCCGCCATTTTTTGAAAGATACTCCATTTGAAAATGAAGCGGATGATGCGTAGGGTCTGGGTTGCCAACCGCAAACGAAACCCTTTGTTTTTGACCATTTACAACCACCGGAACCGCAAACATTTTCATATTACCTTAATTAATGTTATCTAAAAATCTAGCATCGCTCAATTAGCACGGCACTGCCTTGCCCACCACCAATGCAAAGCGAGGCAATGGCAAATTGTTTTTGCTTTGCACGAAGCTGATGGATGGCGTGCAAAACAATTTTTGCCCCGCTACTACCAACCGGATGCCCCGCCGCAATTGCTCCCCCGTTAATGTTTAGTTTTTCCATTGGTATTGAGCCAATTTTGCCGTGACCAAAGTTTTTTTGGCAAAATTCATTACTTTCCATAGCGCGCACACATCCAAGAACCTGTGCTGCAAATGCCTCGTTAATTTCAAAGAGGTCAATATCTGCAAGTGTTTTGCCACTTTTTTGCAAAAGGCTATTAATTGCAAAAACAGGGCCAAGGCCCATTCGGGTTTGGTCGCACCCTTCGGTTGCAAAGTTTGAGATGTATGCTAAGGGATTTAACCCTAGTTCTTTTGCCTTTTTTTCACTCATTACAATTAAACCGCAGGCACCATCGGTAATTTGCGATGAGTTGCCAACCGTAACACTTCCATTTGGCTTTAAAAAAAATGGTTTTAACTTTGCAAGAGCCTCAGGGGTTTGGTTTGCGCGGTAGCCATCGTCAAATTCGGCAAATTTACCTTGGGTTTTATCGTAGCAAACGCTCATAATTTCGTCTTTAAATACTCCATTGTTTATTGCAGCTTCAAGCAAATTGTGGCTACGGGCAGAATATTCGTCCTGCTCTCTTCGCGAAATTGCAAAATCGTTTGCAATATTGTCGGCGGTTATGCCCATAATTAGACCGCAGGTAGGGTCGGTCAGCCCAAGTTGAACCGCAATTACAGGACTTAAAAAGCTAGGGCGAAAGCTAGAAAGCACCGCCAATTTTTGCCCAATGGTTTTTGTCTTCATCATTGCCACAAAAAATGCGGTCATTTTTTTGTTAAAAAGCAGCGGAATATTGCTCATAGACTCCACCCCCATAACCCCGTAAACACTTCCAACNCCAGCATTAACACGTATAAAAGCATTAATAACCGCCTCCATGCCCGAGGCACAATTGCGGCTAACTGTGTATGCGGGTGTTTTGATGTTAAAACCGGCTTTTAGTGAAATCACTCTTGCAATATTTGCAGCATGTGCGGGGTTAGAAACATTGCCTACAATTACCTCGTCAAAAAGTGCTTTATCAAACGAAAGGCGGGCAAGTAAGTGGCGAAATGTGGTTGCACCTAGGTCATCGGCTTGAATGTCCCTTAAAACGCCTCCAGCTTTTGTAAATGGAGTTCGTATGCCATCAATAATTGCAAGTCTTTCAAAGTTTTTGATCATAACCA
>JGI12421J11937_10000916_pt1 | contig 11762 bp, 5 predicted proteins | sample LakErihyJuly2011_2_FD_11937 | JGI IMG/M metagenome (IMG submission 11937)
CCGCACCCGAGACGCACCATTCGAAGGCCTGTCTTACCTCGGCTGTAACGCGCCTTGGAGGCGAACACCACACCCAGTCGCGCGCAGCGCGAAAGCCCATCCTTCCCAGAGCCTACTGAGCCGGGACGATTGAGTTGGATCGGTTGTCCTGGCTGCAGCTTCTTCCGCAATCACTTCGTTGTTCGCTCGTTACGGACCTCAATCGGTCCGCGCCTCGCTCTCGCCTTGTCTTGCGAAAGAATCCGCCACGCCATCCCTTCCCTCCCATCTCAATCGTCCCGGCCAAGCGCGCGGAGGCCATGGTCCCGCGGAGCTCGCACCCGCGACGCACCATCGATCAATCACCCCAAGGGACGGCCACGCGAACGCCATCCCTTCCAGAGAGGCCGGCCGCGGGATAGAGGCTGGCCAAGCGATGTGGAGGGGTTCAGTCTGGCGGTGAATGATCCCCCGTACTTCGTCGAGGGCCTATGCGTGGCGGCCTGCCACCGGCTGGTGGGCCGCTTGGGTTTGCTTCGTGTTCGCCCTCTGCCACTGCAGCACCGAGGCCGAATCCATCACCCTGCACACGCGCTGGCGCACTGGATCTACCAACCTCGCGGCAGCCACTCCCCACGACGGCACCGTGACCTGGGAGTCCTCGCGAACCGCCGTGGTGGTGTGCGATATGTGGGACCAGCACCATTGCCCCGATGCCACCGAGCGCGTGGGCGAGATGGCCCCGGCCATGAACGAAGTGCTGCTGGCCGCACGAGCCAAAGGCATGCTCATCCTCCACTGCCCGAGCGACACTCTGAAGTTCTATCAAGACCACCCGGGCCGGAAACTCGCCCAATCGGCACCGCCGGTGAAGACCGCCATCCCCTTGCAGGGCTGGTGCTCGCGAGTGAACGACCTGGAGGCCCCGCTCCCCATCGATGATTCCGACGGCGGCTGCGATGGATGCCCGGAATGCCCCGGCTACGGCGCATGGACGCGCCAGCATCCAGCACTAGAGATTCGCGAGGGCGACGCCATCACCGATTCAGCCGAGGCCTTCTATCTCATGCGCCAACGCGGGATCACCAACGTCATCATCATGGGGTGCATATTAATATGTGCGTTCTCGGCCGACCCTTCGCCATCCGCCAAATGGTCCAACAGGGCCAAAATGTGGTCCTGATGCGCGACATGACCGACTCCATGTACAACCACCGCAAGGCCCCCTATGTGTCGCACTTTCGGGGCACCGAACTGGTGGTGGAGCATATCGAGCGCTTCTGGTGCCCGAGCATCACGCGAGCCGATTTCACCGGAAAGGCGCCCTTTCGATTCGCAGGCGATGTGCACAAGAAAATCGTTCTGCTCATCGGCGAGAACGAATACCAAACGTGGGAAACCCTGCCGGCCTTCGCCGCGGCTGAACTGTCGGGCCGAGGCTATGAGGTCAGCACCGTGATGGCCCCGCCCATCGAAGGAGACCCCAATTTTGCCGACATCGAGCGCCTGCGCGACGCGGACCTCGTGGTGGTGAGCACCCGACGCCGGACCCCGCCCCAACGACTCATCGACTTGCTCAAGGCGCATGTGGCCGCGGGCAAGCCGGTCGTGGCCCTTCGAACGGCCAGCCACGGATTCGATGCCACACCCAAAGCACCCGGATACGCCGCCTGGCCCACCTTCGACATCGACGTGCTGGGCATGAAATACGGCGGGCACTACAACAACAAACCCCCTCAAAGCCCACGCACGCTCATCGAAGGAATTGGAGACCAAGCAGGCCACATCGTAATGACCGGCGTCACCACCGCCCAACAAATCACCACCTCGCACCTCTATAAGCAGTCGCAGCCTGCTGATACCGTCGTTGCCCTAATGCAAGGTCGAGTGGAGGGGCAAACCACTCTGGAGCCCGTGGCGTGGATTAATACCGCGCACCAACGGAGAGTTTTTTCTACCTCCCTGGGCAACCCGGATGACTTCGAGACGGCCTCCTTTCGCCGACTGCTGCTGAACGGAATCCTCTGGTGCCTGCGAGATCCCGTGCCGCCGGCTGCGGCTGCGATCTCCGGCAAGCCCGTAGTCCTGGTACCCAAAGAGACCTCGGCAATCCCGCCCTCAAAACCGACCACTCCCACCGGCACGTCCGCTCCCACCTCCACCAACACCGCTGCCAAACCGGTGGCAACCCCGGCCCCCGCAGCGCCGGATTTGCCTCAAGAAGCCACTGCTAATCCTCTCAGCCCAGAAGCTTCGATGTCGCGGTTTCGAGTGGCCGACGACCTAGAGTGGGAGCAGTTGCTCACCGAGCCCCAAATCGCCCAGCCCGTGTTCCTGAATTTCGACGAACGCGGACGGATGTGGGTGGTGGAGTACCGCCAGTATCCCTCGCCCGCGGGGCTGACGCGCATTAGTCACGACAGTGTGTGGCGCTCGGTCTATGATAAAGTGCCGCCGCCGCCGCCCAAACATTTCCCGGGCAAGGATCGCATTAGTATCCATGAAGACACCGACGGCGACGGACGCTTGGACCGTCATACGGTGTTTGTCGATGGGCTCAACATTGTGAGCGCGGTCGAGCATGGACGCGGCGGGGTCTGGGTGCTTAATCCCCCCTACTTACTCTTCTACCGCGACGCCAACCAGGACGATAGACCCGACGGCGATCCGGAGGTCCGGCTCTCGGGCTTCGGTCTGGAAGACACGCACAGTGTCGCCAATTCGCTGCGCTGGGGTCCGGACGGGTGGCTCTATGGAGCCCAGGGCAGCACGGTGACCGCCAACATCTGGGTCCATGGGGCCGACGGAAAACCGCTCAATGCCAAGGCCCTCTATTCACAGGGCCAGAACATTTGGCGCTATCATCCAGAGCGCCGCGTGTACGAGGTGTTCTCTGAAGGCGGGGGCAATGCCTTCGGCTGCGAGATCGACAACCGCGGGCGAATTTTCTCCGGCCACAATGGTGGAGACACCCGGGGCTTCCACTACCAGCAGGGCGCCTATTTACAAAAGGGCTTTGAGAAACACGGGCCGCTCTCCAACCCCTATGCCTTCGGCTATTTCCCGGCCATGGCCCACGACCGCATCCCGCGGTTCACCCACAATTTTCTGATCTATGACCACGGGGCCTTGCCGTCTCGGTACAACGGTCGGCTCTTCGGCGTGGAACCGCTGCAAGGACGCATCGTTCTGAGCGAATTCCTGCCCGAAAAATCCACCTTCAAAACCCATGATCTCGGGCATCCGGTCACCAGCGACGACCGGTGGTTCCGTCCGGTGGACATCAAAGTCGGCCCCGATGGAGCCATCTATGTTTGCGACTGGTACGACCAGCAGGTGAATCACTTCCGCAACCATGAAGGCAAGATGGATGCGGCCAACGGACGGGTCTACCGGCTGAAGGCGCGAGGTGCCTCTGCAATGCGAATCAACAACCTGGGCAAGGCCAGCTCCGCGGATCTCGTCGAAGCCCTGAAAAACCCGAACCGCTGGACTCGCCAAACAGCGCTGCGGGTCTTGGCAGATCGGAACGAGGCGGGGCTNATNCCNGGNCTGACCCAGACGCTCTTCCAAAGTCGTGGTCAACTCGCCCTCGAGACGCTCTGGGCTTTGAACCTCAGCGGGGGTTGGAATGAGGCCCTGGTCCAACGCGCTTTGACTCATCCAGAAGACGCCGTGCGAGAATGGGCCGTTCGCCTGACAGGAGACCTTCGTTCTGTCTCTGAGGCATTGGCCGGAACCTTGAGCCGCATGGCCCTTCAAGAACCCGATCTCGGTGTGCGCAATCAACTGGCGTGCACGGCTCGACGACTGCCGGCGACCGCAGGCTTGCCCATCGTCCGCGCCTTGGCCGGCCGGTCCGAAGACGACACCGACCCACGACAACCGCTGCTTTTATGGTGGGCCATAGAGACCGCTGCAGAAAAAGATCCCACCGCAGTGCTGGGCTTGTGGCAGAACGAGGCCTTCTGGCGGCATCCGCTGGTCGAACACCACCTCATCGAGCGGATGTCGCGCCGATGGGCTCAAGCAGGAACCCAGCGCGACCTCTTGAACTGCGCCCGGCTCTTCGAACTCTCACCGAGTCGGGCCCACAGCCATCGCTTGGCCTCCGGCATGGAGCAGGCGGCCAAGGGGCGAGCGTTGTCGGGCTTGCCCGAGGCGCTGCGCCGGGCCATGGCGCGCCATGGGGTCGGGTCGGCCGCCTTTGCGCTGCGTCAGGGCGACCCGGCCGCCATCGCCGAGGCGCTGAAAACCGTCGCCGACGAGACGGCCCCACGAGCAGAGCGATTGGAGTTCTTGGCAGTGCTGGCCGAGGTGCGGGTCGCCGGGGCCGTGCCGGCCCTGAGCAAGGCGTGTCGCGGAATCGTGAAAGATGATGCGCTGCGACAGGCCGCTCTGACCGCGTTGGCAGCCTATGACGATCCGTCCATCGCCCCGGTGGTTTTAAGTGTGTATCCCGCCTTGGGCCCATTGTCGCTGCCCACAGCTCAAGCCCTCTTGGCCAGCCGACCGGCTTGGTCGCAGGCTTATGTCCAGGCCATCGCCCGAAAGTCCTCCGGCTGGGCAGCACCGCCGATCCCGCCNCTGAGTGTTCCGGCAAGCATCGTCCGCAAAATCAAGCAGCACCGGGACAGCTCATTGCAGGCGCTGGCCGAAGTCGTTTGGCCGCAAACCGGCAAGTCCACGAGTGCCGAACTCGAGGGCCAGATCCGCGAACGGGCCGCCTGGATCCGTGAGAGCGCCGGAGACCCGTATGCCGGGCGATCCCTCTTCCAGACGAGTTGCAGTGGTTGCCACCGGCTCTTTGCGCAAGGCGGCGAGGTAGGGCCCGACCTGACGGTCCACGACCGCACCGACATCGAGTCGTTGCTGCTAGCGATCCTCAATCCGAGTGCCGAAATCCGAGAAGGGTATGAGAACCACACGGTCGAGACCCGCGATGGCCGTTCGCTCGCGGGATTTTTGGTGGAGCAGAATGCGCAATCGATCGTACTGCGGGGCTTGGACAATCAGAACGTGGTGCTGGCCCGCAGCGAAATCGCCGAGCTGAACCCGGCGGGATTGTCGCTGATGCCCGAGGGACTGCTCGACGGTTGGAAACCGCAGCAAGTGCGCGATCTCTTTGCCTATCTCCGGAGCACCCAACCGTTGGTGGGTGAACCGCCTCAGACCAAGAAAACCCAACCGTGAGAATCTAACCCGTTGAGCCTCTGAACCCACGACCACCCAGACCAAAACCCATGAACCCTACGCCCTGTTCCCAACGACCGGTCGAAACCGGATTCACGCTCATCGAGCTACTCGTCGTCATCGCCATCATAGCGATCCTCGCCGGCATGTTATTGCCCGCGCTGGCGAAAGCTAAATCGAAGGCCAATGGCAGCTATTGCCTCAACAACCTGCGTCAGATCGGATTCGGTGTAGCGATGTATTCGGGCGACAATGGCGAGCGGTTTCCCCGATCCAAGAATTGGGGCAAGGTCTGGGGTAACTCCTTCCAAATCGGCGATAAGTATCACTACGAACTGCTAGAGCCGTATGTGGGCAAGAACAGCGGCACCAACCGAGGAAGCGCGGTGGTCACGGTTCAAAGCAAAAACACCCCGCCCTCACCCAGCACCTACGCTTGCCCAGTAGGTCTGCGCGGCAAGGATCCCGCTTTGAGCGGCGACAACTACCGCAACTGGCTGCGCGACAACGATTGGATCACCTATCCGTGGAACCACATCTTCCTGAAAAAAGATCAGTCTAGCTATGACGTCGATCGCCCGGTGAGCGGGCGCATGACCTCCTCGGTGGCCTCGACTTCCACCGCGGTTCTACTTTGGGAGATGCCCTACTGGACACCCGCCTACGCACCGCACAATGGGTCCATCCAATTAGTGTTCGCCGATTCCCATGCCGCCCCGGAAAAGCGCAACCTCAAGGAGCAAGACTGGTGGTCATTCCACAGCCGCCGCGGGTGGGACGACAACGACCCGACCGGCATCGCGTTCAAGAACCAGTAATCCCTTGGCCGGTGTGGAGGCTGCCACAGCCACGTCGCCTCGATCCATCCGACGAGCATCGGTGAACCCGCTTTCGTGTCATTGTGAGAGCCATTTAGCCCGAATGACCTCGCCCCTTTGGGGCAGCAGCGGGACCGAGCTGGAGCCAGCATTGGAGGCACCCAACCGACGCCCTCGCGCAGCGCAAAAGCGACCCCTCCCCCCGAGCTTCCCTGCGAGCGCAGGACCGGTCCCGCGGAGGCACCACCACGAACCCATCTCGCCCATACACACCGTTAATAAAGGGCTCCTAAGTTAGTCGAGAGTGGCCCCTTTTGTGTAAATAGGTGGGACCGACCCCGGCTGGATTAGCGGGGAGGTGGGCCGCCGAAGCCGGGGGGTTGGGGGAAGACGGCCGAGAGTCCGTCGACGATTTGATCTTCGTTGACCGAGCCCTTGTGGGCCTTGTCCCACTGGGTCCACCAACGCTCGGCCATGGTGGTCCATTCGCGGGCAGTGATCTTGCCGTCGTCATCGGTATCGGCCGATTCCGTCACAGGCTGAGCGATAAACATACCCGGACCAAAACCTCCCGGACCACCAGGGCCACGATCAGTGCCACCACCCGGACGCCCTGAGCCACCACGGCCTCCTGGGCCTCCGAAACCTCCACGACCACCGGGGCCGCCGGGCATACCGAGTTCCATTCCGGGTGAGGTTCCCGCCAACTGGGCCGCGACCGACTGGTGGCGCAGCAACACAAAACCCTTGATGGGCTTGGGCGGATCGCCAAAGGGATTCATACCAGGACCTCCACGGCCAGGACCTCCGGGACCTCCAGGACCTCCAGGACCTCCAGGACCTCCGGGGCGACCATTCTCTCCTGGCCTTCCGTTACCTCTCGGGCCACCGGGGCCGCCTCCGCCGAAGGGGTTGCCGGCCACGGCCTTGCCCGAAACCACCTGGTTGAAGCGCTCCAGTTTTTCCGGCGATTCCTCCGCCACGCTCGGGCGCAGCAGCGCACCCAATTCATCCACCTGACGCGTCAGACGCTCCGGTTGGAAGATCGTACCCTGGAACTCCTTCATGCGGGCCAGGTAGGCATCTTTGAAAGCCGGCACCGCGAAAACCCGCTCGAAAAAGCGGTTCTGGCCGGACCAGGGCTTCTGGACACTGAGTTGTTCGCGCTGCTCTTGGCTGCCCTGCATGGGGAAGTTGCCGAAGGAATGGTCGAGGTCCCACGGCACGAACTGAAACCGATCGGTCTTCGGATGCAGGTACATCACGTAATTTTGACCGAGGGTAAGAATGGAATCGAGGGTGCTGAGCCACACAGTCACCGCCATGAAACGACCGAAGGCCTCGACATCGAGGAACTCTGGGGCTCGACGAGCGAAGTCCGTATCGCTGGCCTGGGTGACGAGTCGGGCGAAGTCGATGACCCGTTGCTTTTGTTTTGCCGTCAGCTCGGACTTGGCGTCGTAGATTTGCTGATAGGCCTTCCAATCGTCCCCCAGGTGTTGAAACAAGGTCGGTGTCACCGGCTTGAAAATGGCGCCTTTCTTGGTGCCGAAATGCCCGTCCGCCCAGCGGTTGTCAGGATTTTCGACGATGGAATACAGACCAAGATAGTCGTTGGTGTGGGCTCCCGATGCCGTAACCCGGACCCTCGCGTAAGTCGTGCGCGGGGCTGGAACTCCAGCATCGCGATACAGGGCGTACGACAACGGTTCATTCATCCACGAGGCGTCGGTGACGTTGTTGTGGAGGTTGATCTTGGCCACGCCGGCAAACTGCTGGTTGGGGATGAATTGGTTGAGATCGAGCTTGAGTGATTTTTTGTCGCTCATGCGGGAATTCATGTAAGTGCCGTTGCCCTTGTAACGCACGGCGACATTGGTCAGTCGAGTGCCAGCGATCTCTAAATCAGCGTGGACGTACTCGAAAACGAGACCCGCAGCACCACTGAGACCATTACGTCCGCCTTCTTTGGCTAAGAGCTTTGGACCAAAACCACCGCCGCCACCGCCCGGGCGACCGCCGGGGCCAGGACCGCCAGAGCCGCCGGCATTCATCGACAGAGCCTGATTAAAGCCCTCGCGGAGGGCATCGGTATTCAGATAACCCTTCTTCTCCTTGTCCCATTCTGAAGACCAGCGACTAAAGGCTCCCAAGAACTCTTCCCGAGTCACGGAGGCGTCTTGGTTGGCGTCTAGGGCCTTCAACCACACCGGCGCCATAAAACGGTTTGGGTTGAAGCCGCCTCGACCCCCAAAGGGCCCTTCACCGCCGCCCTTGGGTTCGAGCGCTTGCCACTGCCCAGCTGGAAATTCGAGGCGGACATCCCAGACCTTTTGCAGTGAAAACAACTCTTGTGAAGAAGTGGCGTTCCCAGCCAAGGCAGAAACACCCGCTGAAATCAGACCGGCGAACAGGAGGGAGGCTCGGCTCTTCATCTATGAACGAATAGACCTCTGTGTGACATTCTGGTTACGCGCCCCAAAGTTGTCAGCGGAACCGGGCTGAAGCGAGCATTGGAGGCGATCACCCAAACCCCTCGCGCGCAGCGCGAAAGCGACCCCTCCCTCGAGCCTCCCTGCGAGCGCAGGACCGGTCCCGCGCTGGCTCGCCCGGGAAGCATCAGCGGCCCTAAAATCCACCGGGATTGCGCACGGACCCGTCCGTGGGTCAGCCTACGAAACCACCGCACCATGCCCACCTTCCTCCCTTCTCGCCGTTCTCTCTGGGTGCTGTTTCTGGGGCTTCTCCTGAGCTCGCCGTGCGTCGCCCAGGGCGAGCCCAGTTTCGACGTGGCCGCAGAAGCCCTCCGTCAGGTGGCTCGACACTCCGGGGTCTTCCACGCACCGCCCGTGCTCATGCCCACCCGCAAACTGCCGGACGGTCCGCTGTTGGGGAATGGCGACCTGGGCGTGGCCATCGGCACCGTCACCGAACGACGGCGCTACCACGGATTGGGGGAGGACGGAGGCGCCAAGGTGACCACCCGCTCCACGACGGCGACCAATAGCCCGGAACGCCACCGCTTCTGGATCGCCAAGAATGATTTCTGGAAGACCAAGTCGATCTACCCCAACGGCCATCCCTGTCCCATCGCGGCCATCGACCTCAACATTCCTGCATTGTTCAACGGGACCTACCACGCCGAACAACGACTAGAGACCGCCGAGGTCCTCCACACCTTACGCACCACTCAACGGGTCGAAGATCCACCGCCCTTCACCCGGGCTGGAGCCACCCTCCGGATGCGCTCATGGGTCGCGGCGACCGAAAACCTGCTGGTCATCGAGTTGTCCGTCGATGGACAAGCGTCCGATACCAATCCCTTCGGTCCTACCGACCTGATCGGCATCGACGCCACGCTCGCCCCCATCTCCGGCAATGAGGCGGAGACCGCTTCAGGAAATTTGCCAGATGGCTACTGGTCGGTCCGGAAGTTCGTCTCCACCGAACGCTCCATCGCGCTCGAGCAAAAACCTCTGCGCAAATCCAGCGAGGCGGCGGTTGCCATGCGGTTGTTCCATCACCGCAAACCGGGACTTCCGTGGAGCCGGGGCGATGGCTGGTCGGCCGATCGGTTCGTGCTCTCACCGGCGCAACCCATCGTACTGGTCGCCGCCGTGGTCACTGATGAGGAATCAGCCCATCCGCTCGAAGAGGCCAAGCAGCGGGTCGCCGCCCTCACCCCGGAACGCCTCGAGACCCTCCGCTCGGAACATCGTCAGTGGTGGCGGAATTTCTGGTCGCAGTCGTTTGTGGAAATCGGCGACCCACTGCTCGAGCGGTACTACTACGGTTCGCTTTACCTGATGGCTGCTTGCAGTCGAAATCCAAAATTTCCGCCTTCGCTCTTCGGCAACTGGACGACCACCGACGGTCCCTCGTGGCAGGCCGATTATCATCTGAACTACAACCATCAGGCTCCGTGGTGGGGCGTGTTCGCGTCCAACCATCCGGAATTGGCCGAGCCCTACGATGCCCCCATTCTCGACTATCTGCCGACGGCGCGGACCAACGCCCAAGAACTCCTGAAAGTGCGGGGAGTTTACTACGATGTCGGTGTGGGACCCCGAGGCCTGGAGACCTCCTTCATGCCCGATGGTCATGGCATTCCTGGTGAAGGCCGCCGGATGTTTCTCGGCCAAAAGAGCAATGCCGCCTTCGCCGCGGTGAACATGTTCCTGCGCTTTTATCACACCTACGACCGGGACTATGCGCAGAAAGTTTATCCCTTCCTGCGCGAAACAGCCCTGTTCTGGGAAGACTACCTGCACCTAGACAAAGGCCGTTACGTGATCCGCAACGATGCCTCCGGCGAGGTCGGCGACGGCGGCAGTGACCGCAATAACTGCCTGTCCCTAGGACTCGTGCGAATGCTCTTCCAAGGGATGCTGGACGTGAGCACGGAGTTGGAAACTGATGCCGACCGACGCGACCGATGGCGGGATATTCTCGGGCGGCTCAGCGACTTCCCTACGGTGGAGGTCGATGGCATCCGACGCATCCGGGGAGCCGAGGCCGGGCCTGCCGCGAGTCGGATCGGGCCGTCGCGCAACAACACCCGCCTCGAATGGATGGGCATGGTCTGGCCCACGGGGGTCCTGGGCCTGGGTTCCGATCCTGCAATGCTGCGTTTGTTGCAAGACGACGCCCGGGGCTGGGCTGAGAGCGAATGGATCGGACACTTCAACGGATTTAGCATCACCTTTCCGGGAGCCGCTCGAGTGGGGTATGATCCAGAGGATCTGCTGCGCAAACTGCGCCGCCAAGTCACCGAGTTCGGGCTTCCCAACCTCATGATCTTTGGCGGAGGCGGTGGCATCGAGAACTGCTCGGGCGTGCCCGCCACGATCAATGAAATGCTTCTCCAATCGCACGATGGAGTCTTGAGGCTATTCCCGGTTTGGCCGCGAGATCGGGCCGCACGGTTTGGAAACTTGCGGGCCCGAGGCGCGTTTCTGGTGAGCAGCCAATTCAGAGAAGGACGAATTCAGTCTGTCCAAATCCGCAGCGAGCGGGGGCGCGAATGCGTCATCCAAAACCCCTGGCCCGGTCAGCCCTGGGGAGTGCTGCGGAAGGGACACTCCTTGGAAGCGCTCCCTGCAAACCGGGCCAGCCTCGCAACCCGACCCGGAGAAATCTTCGAGCTAAAACCTCTCCACCCCTAAACCACCGACTCCGTGGGCCGACCGACGATTGCCCGCCTCTGCCTCCGGCTCGGCCTAAACAGTGCCGACCTACTCTGCACGGCCACTCGCTGAACGCAGCCTCTCACGACCTCAGGACCTCAGACACGAGCGATAAAATCGACGACGCACCGCTCTGCCGCAGTTCGTTTAAAAAAGCGACATACCGGGCTCTTGATCTCCAATCCAGGGAGCAACCTCGCCGGTGTCTTGAGGTCATGACACCGGATCCTGTTTTGGCTAAAGCAAGTGCTGCAGGGTTTTTACATCAAAGAGAATTGGAAAAATCTCTATACTCTGGCAGGTTATGGTTACTTCGTCGGTCTGGTGGTAAACTCAACTGACCGGAGGGAAACACCGAAAACAGTCTGTGACTCATGTCCGCTAACGTCATCATCCGAGCCTTTAAACATGTCAGAACATCCGTGGCACAATGGGTGGATTCCGACTTCATCCCCGGCGGTGCTCTGGCCTTAAAGGAAAAGCCAGAACAGGTCGAATGGGTTCGCACTCTTCCGTTTCTCATCCTGCACCTAGGCTGCCTGGGTGTAATCTGGACCGGTTGGAGTTGGACGGCCGTGCTCACGGC
>JGI12421J11937_10000921_pt1 | contig 11749 bp, 15 predicted proteins | sample LakErihyJuly2011_2_FD_11937 | JGI IMG/M metagenome (IMG submission 11937)
GAATTATAATCAGGTTACAGGTAGGAACCAGGAAGGGTCCAAGGAAAATGAGTATCGAGTAATTTGGGAATTACTCGAAGACCCTAGGAATAGAGAGTCATAACGAAAAATAACAATACTAGTTTTTTTTAATTTACAAAAAAAAGAAATGGCGGCAAGTCCAGGAATCGGCAATTGGCAAGACCAGGAATCGTATTAGCGTATTATCAGTAGGACATTTTCTTTCACAAACCTTTGGACATTAGCCTCTTCGGGTTAGCAGGTAGGAGCGGACGTCCAGCAGCTTAGAGACCACGTCCTCGTGGAGGTCATAAAGACGTTTGCGAGACAGGCAATCCCCATACTCTAGCTCTGATGCACGGGCCAGACTATAATTGACCCACTGTAATCGTCGTTCACATATCTTAACAATAGTCTCAAGATCATCGTTGCTTATCTCAGAGTAAGGGACATCAGTCCAACCAGCAATCGTTCGTCGTTTTAACATACGAATCTTATGATTCTCAAGATCAGCAATTTCTTCTAATGTGACGGTTTCCATTTTTCTGAAAAACCAACCAGGGTATTAAAAGCTAGGAATATATGTTCATATGTTTTAAAATTGTTTTATCTAAAACGGTTTTACATTTCAAGATACGGAAAGACCAGAACTAAATGAAATACAAGAACAAGAAAATAATACAGGCTATAAACCAGAGTATAAAGGACGGATGTGTTGAGTAGATGTCCAAATCTCAGAGTATTCATCTCGGCAGGTCCTGAAAAACAGAGTTTCGGATCCGTATTTTGTCACGATGGGTATCATCAAGAATAGGTTGTAACAAAACTTTCATTCGTAACTTATCAGCTTTTCTTTGAAGGAAAGATTGGTCTTGGCGAATGTCAATCAAGTGAGGGGGAGGATATATGTATATAATTGAGTCGCTGAATGACACATTTGTTGTATTTAGTTTAATAGAATCTAAAAAGGATCTATCTGACGACTTCATCATTCTTACAGAATTTATACTGAAAAATGATTTGAAATGATTGTTACAAACAAGAAAAATCAATTGATACGTTGATAATTGATTAATTAGCAGTGGCAAGAACAGTTAAACAACTGAAAGTTAAACTATTTTTGGAAAATTGAAGCGGATAAGTTTTATAATTGTATACAACAACTGACAAGTAAGAGTCATTAGTCCACGTTGTAGCAATGCTACAAGTAAGACCGAAACGAAATACAAGACATGAACCATAAATAATACTCATGCATGGTAATGATGTTTCTATTAACACCGGAAAACGTAGAGTTATGTGTTGATTGGGGGCAATGGTCAGACTATGTGGGTAATATAAGGTAATCTTCTCACAATCCTTGGCATATTGTCCATAGGGAGGAGAACCGGTATACGCAATGTTCAAAACAGGAAGGGGATGATCGCAGGAGTATTTAGCTTTTTTGTAGCGAGGTAAAGGGACTGTAATAATACTCATTCTTATCTGGAATAATGATTTTAAGGTTCCTAAACAACTTTTTTTATTAGTGTATACAAAGTTTTTTCATTTCTCGCCTGATAAATTAGGTAATTCTCGTACTGGCCAATTTTAGACGGGGTCCCTCAATGTCAATCTCGATCTCTTCACTCTCGGAGAAAAAGTACTCGTCGTTTTCTATTTGAAAAGTAAAAATCCATATATAGACATGATAGTACATATATATAATGATAACCTTTCAGATCTTTACCTTTCAGATCATATAAAGCCTCCTCTGGCTGTACAAAGCTCACATGACAGATCGGTTCACCTTCTCCTAAGGTTCTCTGTATGGAGCTAACTATGTGGAGAGTAATAGAGACAGTTTGTCTACAGATATAGAGGTACGAGTTCAGCACCCTCCACGGTCTTTCACACAGGTGGTTATGAACCTGAAGTAGCCGAGGATCACTGGTGAATCCGACAATGGGTATTGTGATTCTATGCACCGTCAGTGGACGAAGAAATTGTTCTTTTACAGCAGAAAGTGTGTAGCATTTTCGGCAAAGACTACCAATGTGATCACAATCTCGATCTTTGGAGGCCTTTATGAGCTCAATGATCGACATTTTCTGAAAGACCATTTTGAGTTGATTATATCCACCTTGTTATGATTTTTTATATTTTCAAATGGATTTTTGTTTGTTTTGTATGTTTTAAATGGTTAAGCAAAACTTTGTAAACTTTTACTTTTATTTGATTATCGATAATGTACACTACCGCGTCAAACGGTAGTTTACCATTGATAATCTTTGTATGAGGAGAATTTTTAATGGCCAATACCCACTCGGGAGGGATTTTCAATAATGTAAAAAGAGTTTTAATAATAATAACGAAGTCACCATTTTTGACATTTGTGACAAACTGAGGTTACGGAGCCCCGAGATACTTATGCATGGAGGGTATTCGTTTATTAATTTGATGTTATTCATTTCCGTCTCCAACTGGTCCAGAGCATATAAGTTCTTTTGTATATTTTGCCTAGTATTCATTTTCTGAAAATTAGTTATAAACAATTGTTGTTGTTGTTGTATTAGTATTTTCCTTGCTGATAACAGCATCAAATTCATTGGTGATCACATACTGTGACAGATGTTTATACGCATGATTACGGATATGGTTATTGATAAATTGTATTTGGATGGTATTAGGGTGAACGCGGTTGGTCGGGTTTAATATATCCAATACCCAGGACTTATAAATACTGTTTGAATTCAATATCGACCATACATGGGTTTTCCAATTACTATCAGCATTAAGGGGAATGGATTGTAAGCCATCAATTATTAAACATGGAATAGAATTAATTTGATCGGTTAAGTCATTTAATTCGGTTTGCATCACTTTTAACTTAGCATTAAGTTTACGTTCACTTGAGGTCATAGTATTCTGCAAAACAAAACAAAAAAAATAATTCAAGGATTTTTGATGTATATGGTATTATCATATACTTTTGAAAAGTAATTATTAAGTAGTTCAATCGTTTTGGATTTTACATGGTGGTTAATCATAGTAACAGTTACACTCTCAACATCATTTGTATTGGATTGATGAGGTTTATCAATCCAAGTTACCATAATCTTCCAATTATAAGGGATATTAGCGTCAAAGAAGAGGGAGTTTACTTTGTCTTTTACCGTGGTAACAGCTGTATTGACTTTCAGATTGTGGAAATTGTATATTGTAATTATCTGGGGCTGTAATAAAGCAGTCAAGGTTTCAAGTTGCAGCCTAAGTTCTCCTATAGAATGATTAATTTCAGTTATCGAGTTATTGGGAGGGAGTAGAAGTGGATTATCAGCGATAACACGAACAGCTCCAGAATAGGCATCAACAAGTTGAAGTAGAGCAGCATCCCCAACAGCATCATCAGAGAATAAATCAGGGATATCTGAGATCTCCTGGTCATCTAATGTGGTTGATGTTACATCAGATTGACTAACCAGTAAATTGTTGAAATAAGATGTAAATAGCATTTTGATCTGGAATCAATCAGTTAATTTAAGAGGCAGACTCCCAGAGGCATGAACAAAGTATCTCTTGCAAGGGAGATAGTTTGTAAACAAGTCCTTACTCATGTGGCTTTTGTATATAATAAAGTCATGAGTTTTCTGGAAGATATTGAAATTTATGTGTGGGAAAAGAGCTGTATTAATATTTTCTTTCACAAAGCGTTCCTGAAAGTTCCTATTGAGACCCTTCATATGTGTAACAGTTTTCTCGGTACTTGGGTTCGACAAAACATAGCTTTTCTCTCCAATATAATGAGCGCTGGTGAAAAACCCTTCAGCTACCCAAATACCAGAAACCTTATGTCCCTCCTCAAAGTGTTTTTTGTAAGAATCTAGAAAGTCTTCTCGTAAATGATCATCTACATTTTCATGTAGTTACGATGATGTAATAAAATATGCGCTGAATCTGTGTCCATGTAAAGCAACATGCTTTTACAAGGGTTCAGGTATTTCAAAACAAAATAAAGACGTTTAAGTAATATTATTTTGCTAAAAAATAGTATATTTGATCCAACATGACCCAAAGTTGTGTTATACATTTCTTTTAAAGGATTAAAAAACTCATTCAAATAAACATTAGGAGCCAATTGTGTGCTACTTTTTATTTTGTCGCTATATTTTTTGTGTTTAGGCAAGGTTTGGGCATTTTTGAAACACTTAAATTTAGATGAACTTAAGTTACACAGTGTGAAGCCATAACAGCTGTTTAACATCAACTTAATCAGTTCTGATCGAACTTCGAGATTCTGTTTAGCTGTGATATTGGTTTCGGTTTTGATTTTTTCTTTGAGATCTGAACGTATTTGTAATTTTCTCTCAATGGGCCTTTTAAATAATACTTATATTGGAAGAAAACACCGTGATAAATATCAGGTGTGGACTCAAACCCAAAGGTTTTCATCAACCACAGAAGGTAGTGGGTAGAAATAATCATGAAATCGGCGGACTTATTTACAGAAACCACTCTCTCAGTATAATTGAAATGTTTTAACAGAGTTGCTGTGTAAGGGGAAAGTTTTTTCAATCCATATTGAGCTTTCTGTATAAGAAAACCCATTATCGGATTTTTTGATTTTAATTCCAGATTCCGTACAACCACAAAACCAGTCAATGTTTTATCTAAAATACTTTGGAGAAATGTCTTGTAATTATACTTTTTTCTAAAGTGGCAAATGTACTCTGTTTGTTTGGGAATTTGATGGTTTTCAAATTGACATTCAGAAAGAACAACATACTCGAATTCTACATGCTTTAGGTTAAAATGACTGAGTAAATGTATGTAAAGATCAGTTATACTTGTTTTGACTAAATCAGTTCGCTCAGCGAGAATGATTTGGTCAGGGGTATTTGTTATTGAACAACCACCAATGTGACCATGTCGGTAGACACTATTATACTGTATAAGTTTTATATTCAATATATTATTACGCGTGTAACTTAGAAAACCATCAACCGGGTATTGAACAAAATACAGTTGACCTAAAGCGGTGAAGTTTGATTGGAACCGGACGATAGCAATGTCTTTTGGCAAACATGATAAATAATTGTTGATAGCATTAAATTCGTTAAAGAAAATAGGTGGTCTGTTAATCAATTTGAAGTAATCGGTTTTGAAATTACCGCTTGTTTGAACTTCAGCGCAAAAACTTTTCAGATTTAACATAGATGGATTATTTAAAACATTTCGAGCATCAGCTTGAGTAAACCTGGTGTAAATTAGGGGAGTATTTACTGGGATAGGTTTGCAGGCAGCCGATGGATAAAGACTGCGAATATCAAGGGTCAGAATACCAGCAGGAACCTTGTCAAAAACCAACCTTTCAGGATATTGGAAGTTAGGCCAAACCTCCGGGTTAAGCTTAAGATCCACATACGGAAAATGGGAATTGATGACTGTGTCAGCACCAATGTCCCCATGGACAAAGGATGTACACAATCCCCCCGTGACGGATTTCTTTATAAAGTGGTTTAAAAAAGGATGGGAAAAGGATTTTGGAGCAAGATTTTCTACAATTTGCCTGGAAGGTTGGATTATAAACAGATCTTGAAAACTTAAAGAGCTTTGGGTGTATTTACGACGCAAGAATATATTTATAGGGTCACTATCATTAAGATAAGTGATAAACAGAGTATTTACGATACTATGCAAAAGTAAACAGTCTAGTTGAAGATAATATACACCATAATCATACAAGTTTACAAAACCATTTTGCTCGTATAGATGCTGAGCGTTTATACGGTCCTCTAATTTTATCGTTTTCCCCGTAAATGCATCGTTCCAATACACATCATTATGAGGCTGTAATGATATGGCATTCTTTAGTGCACCGATTGAGGTAGCCTGATTGTAAGGGAAAACAAGTTTTTTGAAGCTTATGTTGAACAGCTGTCCCACACGCTCCAATGTCATGCTGGGAGACACCATGAACCGGATATCTTTGATATACAGGTTTGATGGAAAGTTGCAGTTAATTTTTTTATTCTGTTTATTGAGAATGTTTCTGCTTATGACGCACTTAATGGTAGTAATCGAATTGTCCTTTTTGAAGATATTTATTTTATGCTTAAGTTTGGTTAAGCATAAAATCAATGGATTGGCTAGTAATATATTGTCATAATTTGCCCCATTGAAAGACAATAAGATGGATTCGAAAATCACTTGGTTCAATCTAAAGAGGATTTGAGAAAAAACTCCTTTGTGAGTAGGAGTAAGAAGCGAGGAACTAAATTTAAAGATTAGATCTTTAAGAATGATATATTTTACTACAGAGGCTAGGACGTTCCTGCGGTAAACATAAGTAAGAAACTCCAATACAAGAGTTTCTGTGTTACTATGGTCCGGTTCAGTAACCGATATGTTATCATTATTGTGTATATGAAATATTGTACAATGTTTCTCGGTTGGTGTTAAGGTTTCTAAATAATCCATGAGGGTTTCTGAGCACCCTCTTAAATCATGTAAATCTAGTTGATTCTTACACTGAGACCAACTTATGGCAGTACTGGGATTTTCCAAAAGGCAGTATTTTGAAAGTTTGTTATAAACAATAAAGGGGACATAATTTTTTAGAACAGCTAATATCTCGCGAAAAGGTAACAGACTTGTCAATCCTATGAGGTACAGTTGTTGTATTCCATAATTAACTTTCTGGCTGGGATGTTGTCCAAACTCATTTAAATACAAACCCTGTTGCATATAGTGACCGCAAGTAGCGTTCAGAGCCTCGGTATCAAAACTATGAAAGAGTCAAAGATTCATTATAAGGTATGTAATAATCTTAACAGATAGCAAGAACACCTAACCTAATAAGAGAGATTTCACTACAAATGCGTAGCCTCCTCTGCACATCAAGATCAAAGAGTCCAAAACAGGCTGAGAAAAGATTATCAAACATATTCCATAAAACATAAGATCAGTTAACAATTTTCTTACTTAAATTCTCTTGTAGTAGGAAATTTTGTGAAGACGGTGAGGCTATAGAAAAATATCAGGTTTTAGATAACTAAGAACATGTTAGGAAACAATTAAAATTAAAATTAAATTAAATTAAATTACCAAGGTTTTTGAATTTATGCGGAGGCGGAGGAAAGAATTTCTCGGTTTTGGGATGATCACAAACACAGTGTAGGTTGTTTAAGGATTTGTCGGGATCAGTTTTACGAGGAAAGGAAATCTTATTCCCCTCTGATAAGTGAGTATTAGCAAAAATAGATTTCTCTTGAAATACAACTGATGTCGTGATGTCTAACTGATGCATAAAAAAGGAATCTCCATCTAAACTAGGAGATATGAATATGTGAAGCACATAATCATTTTCTAATTCATCAGGAAGGTATTGCCCAATCATATTTGATACTAGGGATTTGGAATTTTTTTGCAAGTAGGCATATGATGTGTAGATATTTATTTTGAAATCAAAAGCCACTTGCAAACGATTGTCAATAATTTGTGAGACTATATCATGGGTGATAAGCTTATTTCTAAAATTGATGTTCTTTTGATCTTGTATATTTATTAATTTCGGTAACAAATTTATATTTATAATGTAGATTTTCTGTTTGTATATAAGAATGTTTATTGGAGGGTAATCACACTTTCTAAGTAATTTGAGGCATGTGTTTTGAAAAGTGTACACAAACATGTTTCTGTGTGAGTGGGTAGGACACTTAATTCCCCGGATACCAACAATATTGATTGAAACATTGATTTGCCAGCTAATAAACTTGATAGTCGAGTAAGGATCAGCTTTTGAATTGGGGGTAATACGAGGAGTAATATTCAACAGTCTCATCACATCATCGCAGTTCTGGAACTTATGTTGATTCGAGGTATACAGAAGATGTACAATACCATCTAAATACACAGAAAACACAGAATTATATCCATATATCTTAATATGATATAAATTTAATACTAGAGGTTACCTAATATAATGTTATTGAATAGAGGTGTGTTAACCACTAATGGAGTGGTTGATCGTTTAATGAAATCTCGTATATCTCGTATACACGTCAAACAAGACATTTTTTTTTGAACAATCTGCAAAAGATATAGAAGAATGGATCCCAACATCCAGCAGCCATAAATAAAACATAACTAGAACCTCTGGCAGTTATGGAACTAGTTGTCTAAGCATACTTACATTGCAATAGGATTGCAGAGGATATGGGCAATTGTGATCATAAGAACAATAGTTTTTTACAGTCTGAACAGTAAGAACAACCAATTCTATAACTGTAATGGTAAAGAGGGGATAAAGGGAGGTAAAACACTGTCATCAAGTCTATCGTCAATAAAATTCAGAATATCACAAAAGAGGGGGTTAGGGAATAAAGGCTTCTTAAAATAAGGGCAGACATAGTTGCGAAATTTGCCCCGCCCCAAAAGTTTCGTTAATTGTTTTAAAATATCTTCAGCTTGATCAATATGAAAATATTGAAAACCCAACAAAACAGACATAGGTGAGTTCTCTTTTACTTTTATCACATCGCTTTTGCGCTGGAAATTTTCTTGGTTAGTTGTGCAAAAGTCAATGAACCGCATGAGAAGATCATTCCACGTAAACACAAGTTCATTGTGTTCATTGTTCATCAATTTATGTATGTGATGATCAAGGTAGAAACAAGCTGTTTTATCTTTATACACTAAGTCCTTGGGACAATAAACAAAAAGACTTTGTTCAATGTTAAGGCTCTTAAGATGTTCTTCNATATTACAGGGAGCTTTCTGGAGCTGGGGCAAACATGCTTCAATCAGATTTGGTTTGAATATTGTACAAGCATTTAAAATAGCCTGTAGTTCTGCATCCAATATCAGAATCGAGTTATTCGAGTTCTGTTCCATAGGGTATAGCAATGGTTCAAAAGCATGACATAATGTGTCAAGGCAGAAGAACGGATCCAGAACTATCTGGTGGGATTCTAAGTATTTCTTCAGAGGGGAATCAGGCTTGAAGGACCACCAACCAGTGAATAGGATTGATAGGTGTCGGAGCTCCTGCTGTAATTGGTTTATAATGTTTTTGTAGATGAAGATCAGCTGATGATGATCGTAAAGATCCCCATCATTTATTTTCCCGCAGGCGTCTAAATATACAAGGTCAAAGGTATACAAGTGAGAGGTAANAAAATAAAAGTAGAGTACGAGGAGGCGATAAATTACTACCTATATGTTGAGTAATATGATGGTCTAGTTCTTCTAATTGTTGAAGGGTTTTTGGGATATCATCCATGGTCTAAAATTCTGTAAATTTGTGAAGGATAAACTGTATGATATACATTGTATCCTCCCTATTTAAACCGGCTAGATCTCGTTCACTACAAAACACAAGTGATGGGCCTATAAATATTTCAAAAACGCTATCTGTTAATGGGAGTGGAGAAGGGTTTATTTCAGGTTGGCTGGTAATTTGTATACTTGTATTAACTCGAGTATTATTAATTTCTTCTAATGTGTATATTGAGAATTGGTTTACATTGATATTGGTAACAAGCTTGTTAAATGCTCGATAGGGAGAAGCGGTATATGGTATATAATGTGGTTCCAATGAATACGAGCATTTTAAGAACATATCCATAATAATCCAAAAGTCCGTTGGAGAAAAGAATGGAAGCCAGTTGAAACTCAAGATTAATTTCGCATTAAGGTACAGGTTAAGATCTTTTGGAGNACCGGATAGAGCTTGGGTGAGGGCGGGAAAATAGATAACAGTTTTCTTTTTTGTGATATCAACATAGCCATTTTCAACCACACCAGAAAATTCATAATATGAAACTTCATATGGTTCATCAGTCATCTGAAAGGGTATAATGTATAGGTATAAAAAGATATATGGTCATATTTGTATTGTTTCATATCATCGGTCGATTGAGTATTATAGATTCATATTTTGTGTACTCTGACATCATCCCTTCCATATCTCGATCAGCATCAATGATGACTACAGGAGCTGGTAGGGGAAACCGGTTTTCAATAAGCCAATCATCATGAAGACAATGAAGCTCTTGGAGATAAGAGAGAGAAACATTAGTCTCCTCTCCACGAGCCCGATCCAGCAAGCGTCCCATCGCTATTTCTGGTCGGGTTCGCAAATAGATTATTAGATCCACTTTAAAATCTAAGAGAGGAGATGTAGTCAGAAAAAGGAACCACTGGGACAGTACTTCAAATTCGGGCATGCTCATTTTTCCAGATTGGCGAAAGTTTTCCGCAAAACAATAATGATTACTAAAGATAGATCTTTCCATGAGTTTGATGGGCCGGTTGGAGGTACCCAGATGATTTTGCATCATGGTAAGTTGGCCATATGACTGAAACATCAGCCCCCACCGTTCAGAGTCATTGTACATAAGCTGGAGCAGATTGTGACCATTGACATCCCTCCACTGTTTCACTGGCTCTATTAGCACATTTACATCATCGAACACCGCAAAGTGCTTTAGGAGGGAAGTCTTACCACTACCGATATTTCCCTCTACTAACACCGTGAAAGGTTTCACAGTCCCCAATGTAGCACTCATTTTATGATTCTAGGATTCAGCGATACTTTTGGGTGGTGTTATCAGTTCATCAGAACATCAGTTATTACAATAGGGTTAATACAAAGAATAGTTGACTATTGTTTGAGATGTGTACATGTCGACCATCTGAATCCAATATTTTGAATTCAAGATCTTGGGTCAATGACATATCATTTGTATAAGGGATAAATAGGTATGGGTCAAAAAAAGGAAACAATGTATTATTCAGACTATCGTAGAGTAACATGCAAAGGATGGTTCCCTCCAAATTCGGAGTATGGAACCGGTTGAACCCTAGATAATTCTGTTCGATACCCTGGGATCGGAAGGACACCGAAAACGGTGGGATATATAGATGATTTTTTGATCCAGGAGTATGAACAAGTGTCCCGTTCTCCTGACCACTTAATTTCTGAGCAGGAAACCATTCAGGCCACTCTGGATTGAGAGTGTCCCAAAATGTGGAGGGTTTAAAGTAGATTTTAGTTTTTTCTGGAATTCTCAACTTGACAGTGAATCTATCAGTAGTATGTATTCGTTTTTTGGATGGATTGTAGAAGTTAACAACACCATTATCACTGCCCACAAACACGTTATAATATTTGAAAATTATGATTTCTTATAAATTGATTCTATAATAGTTTCTAGAGCCAAACTAAACTCCTCATTCTGTTTATTCTCTAACCCAGTAATTATCCAACTGTAGGCGATGTTATCAAACCTCATTGGACAAGGAAATGTTTCCCACCCTGTTGTATAGTCAGGCAAGGTCAGGACCATAAGGTAGAAACCAAGAGCTGGTTTCTTCCTATCTTTGGTCAAGGCGTTGGTGAATATATCATTGTTATTACACGACACAACAAGGGGGAATGACAGTTCCTCCAGTTGCAGTTCAGATTTCTGAAGATCAGAGGCATGGGATTTATGCCATCCCACTCCAACTAAACATAAATGGGATATAGTCTCTGTCTAAATCAACACTGTAGTTGAGACCCTTACAGTAGTCAGTGGAAAAATAATTTTCCAGCAACAGATCGTCATTGTTCATCATGCTCTTGAACCGGGCTCTCTCCGGGTTAGAATTTGAACACAATGATATCTTGGCCTCACTTGTATCTATAAGGTCTCTATACAAAAAGATTATTTTATATTTTATATTTTATATCAGTGTACATATGAATGGTTGGATTACCGTAACT
>JGI12421J11937_10000922_pt1 | contig 11748 bp, 11 predicted proteins | sample LakErihyJuly2011_2_FD_11937 | JGI IMG/M metagenome (IMG submission 11937)
AATTATTGCAATCGGCGGCGGCGCGCAAAACGTTCGCGATAGTCATCACGACGCACACGACGAGAAGCACGGCGCGATCGACGCACTTCTTGTTTTTGTGCAGTAACTGGAGCGACTGCAGCCTGTTTCCAAACCTTTGCAAAACGTTGCACCGCGGTCATCGTGGTGAGTACGAGCATCGCCCACATCACCCACCACAGCAACGAACCAAACAGCAATCCGAAGCACAAAACAATGATGCGCTCTGCTCGTTCCATCAAACCACCCTTGGCATGAAGACCAAGCGATTCGGCTTTGGCACGCTGATACGAAATCAGCGACGAAACTGCCATCACCGCAAACGGCAAGACAGCGGCTGTGGCCCCACGAGTATCGGCCAGATACCACGCCACACCACCGAGCAAGAACGAGTCACTCACTCTGTCGATGACTGAGTCGAAAAATGCTCCACGTTGACTTGCCGAATTGGATGCCTTAGCGAGCGCACCATCAAACATGTCGGGAAGCGCTGACAAAATAACGAGAGCAAGACCGAGAGGCAATGATCCAAGACCGATGGCAATCGATGCGCCAATTGCAATGAGCAGACCCAAGATGGTGATGTGATCAGGTGACAAACCTGTGCGCAGCAACAACTTGCCGACAGGGCGCACAACGCGTTCGATCTCTACGCGAAACCGACCATCAAACATATGCGAGAGCCTACTTGTCGGGGTTGGCTTCAACTAAACATTCGACAATTGAAGCATCAATTGCGTCTACCAAGACCAATCCCCGCTGTGCTGGGGGTTCTTCTGCGCTATAACAAAACACGCGCCAAGTGGGACGACTACGAAATCCGCGCCATACCTGTTGCGCCGAAGAATGCCCTACCGCAAAGCCAACCGCACGACTCGCAAACACGAGTGCTGTCTTTTCATCAACCGTCATCTTCCATGACGAACTCAACACGAATAAACCGAACACGCTGAGCGCAATTGCAACGATGAGCATCCCATCATTCACAAGACCACTATTTCCGAGTGACGAATTTGTGGATTGCGCTGCAAGCCACAATCCAAAACATGCGACTGCCACACCAAGGTAAATAAATCCAGGAATCCGGCGCCGATGGTTGTCAGGAAATTGGTACGGCCCGACGAATGCAGAAATGTCTAGATCGTCCGGCAGTGCATCACGTATCTCGTTGCTTGACATTGGTTACTTCCCTGCTTCCTTGTTTTGCGCTTTGAGCGACTTCCACGCAGATCTCACACGCTCAGCCGTGACATCTAAAGCTTCTGGCAAAATCTTGGTGTTCGCAATTGCCACCATGAAATTAGTGTCGCCACCCCATCGAGGCACAATGTGCACGTGCAGGTGTTGAGCAATACTTCCACCAGCCGAAGCACCCATGTTGATGCCCACGTTGATGCCTTGCGGATTGTATTCAGATTTCAACACTTGCACACCAAACGTGACAGTCGACCAAATTTCGTTGTGCTCTTCAGCCGTGAGGTTTTCGAGTTCGGCTACTTCGCGGTATGGCAAAACCAACAAGTGACCCGGAGAATATGGAAACGCATTGAGAATCACAAACGAATGAACGCCGCGATGAACGATATGCGAGTCTTCGTCGCTCATATCTGATTCAAGAATTTCGGTAAACACTGACTTACCCGAATCATTCTTCTTTGTGTCACCCTGAACATATTGGGCACGCCATCCGTTCCAGAGTCGCTCAAGACGCATATCGACTACAACGCCAGTTCAGTTGCATCAGTAGTGAGATCGACAGTTTCATCTTGCAACTGCTTCACAAAGTCTGCGAATTTGACATCGCGTATCACTTCGCCACCGCGGGGATTCACTCCAACTGTTTCGTTTGCCACATCGTCGTCGCCCACCACTAGCACGTATGGAATGCGCTCCAACTTGGCAGAGCGAATTCGCTTACCCAACTGCTCATCGGCAACGCTTGTGTCAACGCGGAATCCGGCTCGCAGAAGTTGCGCAACTAGTTTTGTTGCGTACGACTCGTGGCCACTCGTGACTGGAAGTACTCGCACCTGTACTGGTGCAAGCCAGGTTGGAAATGCGCCACCGTAATGCTCAAGGAGCACTCCAAAGAATCGTTCGACCGAGCCGAACAACGCTCTGTGCAACATGATCGGCTGATGTCGTCCGTTGTCTGAGCCGATGTACTCCAACTTGAATCGCTCAGGAAGATTGAAATCGCATTGAATTGTGCTCAACTGCCACTTGCGGCCAATTGCATCGCGCACATCGATATCAATTTTGGGTCCATAAAACGCAGCATCACCTTCTTTGACCGAATAGTCAACCCCATGCCGATGAAGGGCTTCGCGCAATGCCGTAGTTGCCTTCTCCCAGATCTCGTCGCTACCCACCGATTTTTCTGGGTCACGTGTAGAGAGTTTGAATTCAAAATCTTCAAAACCAAACTTGCGCAACACCGAGATAACGAAATCCAACAGCGAAGTAATCTCGTCGGCCATTTGGTCTTCTGTACAAAAAATATGGCTGTCATCTTGTGTGAATCCACGAATTCGCAACAAGCCATGCAGTGTTCCAGCGCGTTCGTATCGATACACAGTGCCAAGCTCGAATAAACGCAATGGCAACTCACGGTAACTGCGCTGTCTGTCGCGATAAATCAAGCAATGCATTGGGCAGTTCATCGGTTTTGGGTAATACGTGCCGTTGTCCATCTCCATCGGTGGATACATGCCGTCTTTGTAGAAGTGCAAGTGACCAGAAGTTTCAAACAAATCTGCATTGGCAAGATGCGGCGTAAAGACAAACTGGTATCCGCCATTTTGATGACGGTGACGGCTGTAGTCCTCCATCAACTTGCGCACGATGCCACCCTTTGGATGCCACACGGCAAGTCCGCCACCGAGTTCGGATGGAAACGACAGCAAATCCATTTCAACAGCAAGTCGACGATGATCGCGCTTTTCGGCTTCTGCCAAGCGAGTGATGTGTTCTTCAAGCGCAGCCTTTGACTCCCATGCTGTGCCGTAGATGCGCTGCAACATCGGACCCTTTTCATTGCCCCGCCAATATGCGCCAGCAACTTTCATCAAAGCAAAGTGTCCAAGTTTGCCGGTTGTTGACACGTGAGGACCCCGACACAAGTCGACGAACGAATCGGTGTTGCGATAGACGCTCACAACGTCGCCACCCTGCACTTCGGAAGCGTCGGTGCCATCGGCAGAACCGCTAGTAACGCGTGTAATTATTTCGCATTTGTATGGCTGATCGGCAAACAATTCAAGAGCAGCCTTAGCCGACATCTCATCGCGAGTAAATGATTGGTCTGCTTTGATGATTTCGCGCATCTTCTCCGTAATCGCAGCAAGATCGGTATCACTGAAAGTTTTGCCACCAGGCAGTTCGAAGTCATAGTAGAAGCCATCTTCGATTGCAGGACCAATCGTAAATTTGGCGCCAACAAATAACTGAACGACTGCTTGTGCCATCACATGCGCCGTTGAGTGCCGCAAGACATGTCGTCCTGCTTCGCTCTCTGCGGTAATAATCGAAACCTTTGCCCCAGCAGCCAATGCAACGGTGAGGTCTGTTTCTACGCCATCGACGATCGCGGCAACAGCGGCTTTGGCCAATCTGGATCCAATCCCCTGGGCTAAATCGAGCGAAGTCGAACCCGCAGGAAGGGTCTTGAGAGTTCCGTCAGGAAGGCTGACTTCAAAGGTTTCTACTGCACTCATCGTGTCTTTCAGTCTAGGTTCGAAAGGCGGACGAGAACGTCTCAATTAGCTCTTGATCTCAATTCCCAAAAGACGGGCAGCGTCTGTCACGTCCACTCCGGTTGCTACAGCCTTGTCGATGTGTGCAATTGCACGCGGTGTATCGAGATCGTCGTCAAGTGCTTCGCGCACTAAACCGAGCAACTCACCACCATCGGGTTTCGTTCCGGTACCCCAAAGTGCAAGTCTGTCGACATTGCTAGCAAACATGTCCTCGTCCCATTCCCACTCAAATCGGTAATGGTGCTCAATCAATCCGAGTCGGATTACCCGTGGATCAAAACGCGTTCGCAACTTGTCAACAAATACCAAGTTTCCACGGCTCTTCGACATCTTGTGACCATCCATCGACACCATCGCAACATGCATCCAGTGCTTCACGAACTGTTCGCCCGTCGCCGCTTCCGACTGGGCGCGTTCGCATTCGTGATGAGGAAAAATTAGATCGCTGCCACCACCATGCAGGTCGATCGTTGTACCCAATTCGCGCAATGCGAGCGCGGAGCATTCAATATGCCAACCAGGTCTGCCCGCTCCCCACATGGTTTCCCACGATGGTTCGTCCACTGCAGATGGATGCCACAAAACAAAGTCAAGTGGATGACGCTTATGCGGATCTTCCACATTGCCTCCGCGTTCGCGAGCGAGTTCAATCATCGTTTCTTGCGAATAATGCGAAATCTCCCCAAAGGTTTTGGACTGAGTCACATCGAAGTACACGGAGCCACCCGACTGATACGCAAAGCCCTTGTCGATCACCATGCCGATGAATCCACGAATGTCGGAGATGGCTGATGACGCACGCGGCGTGGAATACATCGGCAATACTCCGAGCGCTTCCATGTCAGCAGTGAAGCGGGCCTCTTCCCCTGCTGCTAAGTCCAGATAGTGCACACCCAATTCGCGTGCCTTAGCGAATAGCGGGTCGTCAACATCAGTGACGTTGCGTACACACTTCACTTCATGACCAATGTCGATTAATCGTCGAATCAAGATGTCGTAACTGATGAATGTAAACGCATGGCCCAGATGTGTTGCGTCGTACGGAGTGATGCCGCACGTGTACATCAATACTTTTGGTCCTGGTTCAAACGGAACCACCGACTGTTTGGCGGTGTCGTAGAGACGCATTATAAAATCTTCAAATTCCGTCCACTTACAGGATCAACATCTGGAATTCCGGTCATGCGTGGAGCAACACGCGTCTTGTAACGCACATTCATCTGCAGCAATACTGCAGTGAAAGCCTCGAGCGCAAGCGCGTTCGACAACCTTCCCGTGTTGAGTGGTCGACAGCCAGGGATCTTTTCAACAATGTCGCACACCGTTTCGATTGCTTCAGGATGATCCGAGCAAATCAACACATCGCTGTCGACGTGATGATTGAGATTGCCAAGCTCTTTTGCAGGCAAGTGCTGCAGTGCGGCAACAACTTTGCTGAGAGGAATTTCGGCTTGCACGTGGGCAGCAATGCTTCCGCGAGGTGGAACAAGTGGCTGAAACTCTTTGCCAACCTTGACCAACGCATTAGCCATGGTGATCACAATCTTTCCAGCTAGTTGACTCGCATAGTCCCCAACAATCGTGGCGGTGGAATCCCAAGGCGTTGCAACAACAACAAGATCGCAACTCACTGCGTCAGCGTTATCGCCACCTTGAATGGTTAATTTGTGGCTTGGCCACAGTGCTTGCAACTCTTTCACCTTCTCGGTTGATCGAGCCTTGTCTCGTGACCCGATCACAACGTCGTAGCCAGCCACGTCTAGGCGAAGTGCAAGTCCACTGCCAGCAGGCCCGGTGCCTCCAATTATTCCTATTTTCATCCAACGAGCCTGCCACAAACACCCCCCAACAACTACCGTTGATGGCATGGGAATTTTGGATGGCAAGAAGATAGTGGTCACAGGGGTGCTTACTGATGCTTCGTTGGCCTTCGGGGTAGCCCAACTGGCTCAGCGCGAAGGCGCCACAGTTCTCTTGACTGGTGCAGGCCGTGGTCTTTCGATCACCGAGCGAACCGCTCGCAAGCTCGACACCCCAGCCGAAGTTGTTGAGTTTGATGTGACTGTGCCCGAACATGTGGAGAGCGCACGTGCCGGGGCAAAGCAACATCTCGGCAGTGTTGACGGCGTGCTTCACGCAATCGGTTTTGCCCCCGCGGTGTGTTTGGGCGACGACTTCATGGCTGCGCAGTGGAACGACGTTGCCGTTGCGATGCAGATTTCTGCCTACTCACTCAAAACACTTGCGGATGCTTTCGTGCCACTGATGTCATCAGGTGGAAGTTTTGTTGGCCTTGACTTCGACAACACCGTTGCATGGCCTGCATACAACTGGATGGGCGTCGCCAAAGCTGCACTCGAATCCACCAGCCGGTATCTCGCCAAAGAACTGGGTGGAAAGAATATTCGCTGCAACCTTGTTGCTGCTGGGCCGATCAAAACAATGGCCGCAAAATCGATTCCAGGTTTCCAAACATTTGAAGATGTGTGGAGCGAACGCGCACCACTGGGATGGGACGTCAATGACTCAACGGCTGTTGCGCGCGCTTGTGTCGCGCTGCTGTCCGATTGGTTTCCGGCCACAACCGCTGAAGTGATTCATGTGGATGGTGGCTATCACGCAATGGGCGTGTAAATGCAAAAATTCGCAAGGCGTGCTGCCGCGCATGTGCTCGCCCTATCATTCGTTGCTACGAGCGCGTTCGTTGTTTTAAGCACGACTGTTCTCGCTCTCGCTCTCGACTCAACAACGTCATTTGCTGCAACTGGTGGCGACCCACTGCTCGATCAACAGTGGGGATTGACCGCAATTGGCGCACCATCTGTGTGGAGCGTTACTCGCGGTGCGGGAATCACCGTCGCAGTAATTGACAGCGGCAGTGGCCCGCACCCCGACCTCGATGCCAACCTTGATGCTGGTCGCACAATGTTCGGATCAATCGACAGTGTTGGTGTGTTGGACATCGACAATGCTGGTCACGGATCACACGTAGCGGGCATCATCGCAGCAGTTGCCAATAATGCAATAGGTGGCTCAGGTGTTGCACCGCAATCCCGCATCTTGCCAATCAGAGTGTTGGACGCACAGGGGTCTGGAGATTCCAAAGATGTTTCCAAAGCAGTTCGCTATGCCGTGGACTCCGGCACAAAAGTGATCAATCTTTCTCTTGGAGGCGCAACCGAGAGCACGTCACTTACTGCAGCGATTCAGTATGCAGTCGATCGAAATGTTCTCGTCGTTGCTGCAGCAGGCAATGGTGCGGCGGATTCGCCACCCAAATGGCCAGCCGCAAGTGATCTCGCACTGGCAGTGACTGCCGTAGACCGCAACAACAGCGTTACTTCATTCGATCAACGAGGCGATTACATCGACCTCGCTGCACCAGGGGCTTCAATCCTGTCTACAGCCAGCAATGACTACAAAATTCAGAGCGGCACCAGCATGGCTGCAGCGTTCGTCACCGGTGCAGCAGCATTGTTGTTTGCTGCACAACCTTCAATAACCGCAGCCCAAGTGCGCGACGTACTGCAACGAACCGCCACCGACATCGGCGCACCCGGGCGCGACACAACGTTTGGTTATGGCCTCATCAACTTGGTTGCTGCTTTCGCCGAACTCGATGTGATGTTTCCAAAAATCATCACCGCATCGCATACCACCGAGGGACATGTTGGCGCGTTTGCAATAGGTACAGTATCTACTTCTTTGGCTACCGCCACCAGTCAGTGGTATCGATGCACGGCTCCAGGAGAAGCAACTACAAGCAAGCCTCTAGATTGCTCCGCCATCACCAACGCCGTTGCTGTCAACTATCAATCGACCGTTAAAGACCTACGCAAGTTTCTTCGCTACTCAGTGACTACAACGAGTGGTCTTAATGGATCCATCTCAAGCACCTATTTCTCGGCAACAACCATTCCCGAATCTGGAGCATGGATCACGACCTCCACTATTTCTGCCAAGACAAAGACACCATTAAACGAATTGCTTCGCAGCCCTTCGAAAGGCACACGAACCTTCAAGGTCATCAACGGTTCGTGCAAGTTGCGTAATTCTGCACTCGTTGCTCCTGCAGTGCCTGGAGTGTGCACTCTCAAAGTTTCAATAGCCGCAAAAGCGCCATTCCCAACATTGGGATTCACCACAATCATCACCGTTTCTTAACATGTCTAATCGCCTGAGTCACGAGATCAGCCCATACCTTCGCCAGCATCGCGATAACCCAGTTGATTGGTTTCCTTGGGGTGACGAGGCGTTTAGTCTCGCACGCGCCACCGGCAAACCAATACTTCTTTCGGTTGGCTACTCGGCATGTCACTGGTGCCACGTCATGGCCCACGAATGTTTTGAAGATGTCGAAACTGCTTCAATCATGAACGAATTGTTTGTCAATATCAAAGTAGACCGTGAAGAACGACCCGACGTCGACGCAATTTATATGGACGCTGTGCAGGCCATGACCGGTCGTGGTGGCTGGCCAATGACCGTATTTCTTACTCCAGATGCCAAGCCGTTTTATGGTGGCACGTATTTTCCAAAACCCACTTTCATTCAATTAATGAATGCAATAACTGACGCGTGGCATAATCGCCGAGACGACATTGAGAACAACGTTGCAGCACTCATGGAAAGTCTGAGTCGCACAAGCCGAATCACTAGCAACTCAGGCGATACAAAAAGTACACAGTCGGCATTAATCGGACCACAACATCTCAACGCAGCAGCCGAACAGATGCGCCAGACCTTCGACGCTGAATGGGGTGGGTTTGGTTCTGCACCAAAATTTCCAAGCACCATGAATCTCGACTTACTACTGCGCATCTACCTCGATAACCCGAATGCAGAAATTCTCCAGATACTTACCACTTCGCTGGATGCGATGGCCTCTGGAGGCATGTATGACCACCTCGGTGGTGGATTCGCCCGCTACAGCGTGGATGCTCAGTGGCTGGTGCCCCACTTCGAAAAAATGTTGTACGACCAGGCATTGCTCGCTCGCGTCTACCTGCATGCTGGTGTGGCACTCAACGAACCCCGTTGGCTACAGATTGCTTCTGAAACCATTGACTACGTGTTGCGCGATTTGCACCATCCAGATGGTGGATTTTTCTGTGCACAAGATGCCGATTCTGTTGATGATCAAGGCCACAGTATTGAGGGGCATTTTTATGTGTGGTCACGCCAACAGGTTGTAGACACTCTCCCCCAAGATCTGCACGAAGTCGCACTCGAATGGTATGAAGTAACTGAAGCAGGAAACTTCGAGGGCTCAAACATCCTGAGCAGACTGCACCATCGCGGCGATATCAAGAGGAACTCAGCAGTTGAACGCGCTCGAGCGATATTGCTTGAATCTCGCAACAAACGTGCGTGGCCAGGGCTAGACGACAAGATCCTCACCGAATGGAATGGGATGATGCTGGCGACTCTCGCCGAAGCTGCTGCATTACTGCAACGACCAGACTGGCTTGCTGCTGCTGTAAAAAACGGAGAATTTCTCATCAACCAATTGTGCGCAGCATCTGGAACAACAACAATCAAGCGCAGCTGGCATCAAAATGGAAACCCACAAGCGCAACATGCAGCGCTCGGAGCCGATCTCGCACAACTCGTCGATGGTTTCACCAGACTTGCCGAAGCAACCGGTCAAGCCTCTTGGATCAGTCATGCAAAAACCATTGCGGACAAACTGTTATCCGATTACTGGGACGCCGAAAACGGCGGCATCTTTACAACATCACACAACGGCGAACAGCTGATTGTGCGACAAAAAGATCTGATGGACAACGCAACCCCCTCAACCAACTCGACTGCAGCGTTCGCGTTGTATCGACTTGCTGCACTCACTGGCGAAGAGCGCTATGCGCAGCACGCTGACCAGATTTCGCAATTGCTCTCTCACATCGCTACAAGCGCACCAACTGCGTTCGGCAATTTGCTCAGTGCTGCACACCTGCGACACCGCGGTGTGGTCGAAGTTGCAATCACCGGCAATCGACCCGACTTGGTAGCGCAACTGCACACGCAATGGTTGCCTACTGTGGTGAGCGCATGGGGTGAGCGCTATGACTCGCCTATCTGGCACGACCGCAAAGATGATCTTGCCTATGTGTGTCGGCAATATACATGCATGGCCCCAGCGCATGACGCGAAGACTTTTGACGAAGCACTACGCGTCGCCCTGCAACTAGATCTGGGTTAAATCACCAACTGTTGAGGTGAATAATCTGCTCGGCACTACGGCGGGTCCGAATCGCACTCGCTCCCTTTATCGCTTTTGAAATTCCGTCCTCTTTATCACTCTNGAGTGGCCATCCAAGTGCGATTGCACCGATCAATTGCATCGCTTCAGGAACATGCAATCTGGCGCGCAATTCTTTCTCGCCACTGAATACTGCAAAAAACAAAGCGCCCAATCCTGCATCCTCGGCAGCAAGTAGCATCGTCATCGCAGCAAACGAAGCATCAACAGTCCAATAGGGAGTCGGCCATGCTTCTGCGCTTGCACCCAATCCCGTGTGCGCTTTGTCGTGCTCGGAGTATCGCTCCACATATGCCAGTGGATCAGCGAACACCAGCGCAATTACTTGCGCGTCTAGCAATTGCTTCCAGCGAAAGCTCTCGCGTTTCTCAACAGCAAGCGTGTCATCCCAAAATTTTGCAGTGTCACTCGATGTGATGATCAGAGCGTGCCAACCCTGTGTCTTGCCTGCAGACGGTGCGCGCGACGCAAGATCTACGATCTGTGAAATAAGTTTCGAGTCAACGGGTTGAGTAGAAAACGAGCGCGTCATGCGCCGACCACGTACTACGTCGGCAAACTCCAAAGTTGACTGCTTAGTGTTTGCCGAGTTTGGCCAGAGACTCGGCCATTGTCCAACCGTGCACAATGAGAACGCCACTCTTGGCCTTGGTGGCAGTTGCAAACTGAGCAGCAACGTCGGCCTCGATCTTTTCTGGCTTCAACGTCTCGTGATCAAGAAAACCACTTTGTGCATTGACCTTGACAGTGAAGCTCTGGTCGTCGTACGAAGATTCAACTCCAAAGCGTCGTGCCAAGCGCTTGCCCCATGCACGCTCTTCGCCGACTGCGCGATGGTTTGGTCGAGGAATCAACTCAGTCAGTGACTTAAAAGCCTCAAGACCGTCTGCCGATGCAAATCGCGAACCGACTACTACGTCTTCATCGGGGAATGCCATCAGTGCTCGGTGATAGGCCTCGCCCATCAATCCCTTCAACACCATGTCGCGCTTGCCAGACTTTTTGACGCTCATCATTCCGAGCAGTACGCAAGGAGTTCCACCGATGCGCTCCAGGGTCGAGAAGGTAAAACCGTGAATCTTGCCGTCGATACGGGCACTGGTAAACAACACCCACTCGTCTTTGGCTTTTGATACTGGGCCGATTCCGAAGGCCCCGCCCATTGCTGCCAACTCATCAAGTTCGGCATCGGTCAGAGACCCACAATCACGCGTCTCGACCACAACTGACATGCCTACAGTCTGCCAGCAAAACTTCGGTTTCGGCAGGGGTCATCTATGCAATCGTTGCGGCATCTCCAAACGATGCTCGTAGTTGACCCATCACTCGATCTAGGTTGACCGTGTATTGCGCGCCAAGGCTTACTGCTTTGTCGTCTGACAGATGCAGGAATACAGGCGCATCACCAGGGTGCTCTAGCAACACCGCCTGCAAATCAGCAATCAAGGTCTCGGTGATCGCCTGGGCACTGAATCTCAAATGCAATGAGTCCTGCGATGCTCGCAAACCTTCCAAAACAATAATTTCAGTGGCCATAAAGCCAACTTTTGTTTCATCGCGAGCATCCATTCTGCCTCGCACCGAGATCAGCATGTCATCGGCAAGTTGATGCCCGTATTTTTCGAGAGTCTTCGGGAAAACGGTGACCTCAATTGCGCCCTGCAAATCTTCCAACATGAATGTGGCCATCTGGTCACCTTTTTTGGTGTA
>JGI12421J11937_10000929_pt1 | contig 11718 bp, 9 predicted proteins | sample LakErihyJuly2011_2_FD_11937 | JGI IMG/M metagenome (IMG submission 11937)
CCTACGGCCTGAGCTGGTCCTATTCGCTGCCCGACGCCTACGAGATTTCGGCGACGGTGCAGCAGACCAGCATGGCGACGGCCGATGGCTACTGGCTCGAGAAGGGCGACCGCGTGGAGGAGGCCGACTGGACCACCAACAACCTGAGCATGCTCAGCGTGGAGACCCAGTTCCACTGGCTCACGGGCATGAGCGGCGACGGTCGCACGCAGCTCGCCTATGGCTTCGGCCTCGGCGTCGCGAAGGTCAGTGGCGAGTTCAAGAAGTACGACCTGAATGTCGCCGAGTGTGACGACTGGTCCCCTGTGGATCGGCTCAGCACCGACGCTGCCCTCCTCGACAAGTGCTTCACGGCAACTGGGGATCCAGCCTGGCTTTTGGACGACGCCGGCAATCCCAAGGTGGTCGTGGAGGACAAGATTCCGCCGGTGGTGCCTGTGCTCTCGGTGAGCATCGGTCTGCGTCAGACGATTTCGGAGAATGCGGTGCTGGCTCTCGACATGGGAATCAGGGCGCCGCAGGGGCTGTTTGTCGGTCTGAGCGCAGGCTACCAGTGGCCGCAGGGCAAGTGACGGCGGCGGGAGAGAGGTCATGGACAAGGTAGTAGCGTCGGCAGACGAGGCGATTCGCGACATCACCGACGGCATCACCCTGATGTCGGGCGGCTTCGGTCTCTCGGGCAACCCGGAGAACCTCATCCTCGCGCTGCTTCGGCGGAACGCGCGCGACCTGACCATCATCAGCAACAACTGCGGTACCGACGAGTGCGGTCTGGGCGTGCTGCTGCAGAACGGTCAGGTGAAGAAGATGATCTCGAGCTATGTGGGCGAGAACAAGACCTTCGAACGGCTCGTTCTCTCGAACCAGTTGGAGATTGAGCTCAACCCTCAGGGCACGCTGGCAGAGCGTATCCGCGCGGGCGGCGCAGGCATTGAGGGTTTCTACACGCCGACCGGCTACGGCACGCCGGTGGCCGATGGCAAAGAGACGCGGATCATTGGCGGCCGCTGGTGCGTGCTCGAGACGGCGCTGCGGGCCGACTTCGCCTTCGTGAAGGCCTGGAAGGGCGACAGGGCAGGAAACCTGATCTACCGGATGACCTCTCGGAACTTTAATCCGATGATCGCGACCGCCGGCAAGGTGACGATCGCCGAGGTGGAGGAGCTGGTGGAGACGGGCGAGCTCGACCCCGACCAGATCCATACGCCGGGCATCTATGTGCAGCGGATCTTCCAGGGCAGCAACTACCAGAAGTGGATCGAGCAGCGCACCGTGCGCCCTCGACCGGAGGCCTAGTCATGGCACTTTCACGAGAGCAGCTGGCGCAGCGTGTGGCGCTCGAGCTGCAGGATGGTTTCTATGTGAACCTGGGCATCGGCATCCCGACCCTGGTGGCGAACTATATCCCGGCCGGGATGGATGTTGTGATGCAATCGGAGAACGGTCTGCTCGGCATGGGCCCCTTCCCCTTCGCGGGCGAGGAGGATGCCGACCTCATCAATGCGGGAAAGCAGACGGTCACGATGATCCCCGGCGCGAGCATCTTCTCGAGCGCTGATTCCTTCGCGATGATCCGTGGCGGCCATGTCGACCTGACGGTTCTTGGCGCGATGGAGGTCTCGGAGCGGGGCGACCTGGCCAACTGGATGATCCCGGGCAAGATGGTCAAGGGCATGGGCGGCGCGATGGATCTGGTTGCTGGTGCGCGCCGTGTGATCGTCGTGATGGTCCACACCTCGAAGGAGGGCGAGTCGAAGGTGCTCCCCTCCTGCACGTTGCCGCTCACGGGCGTTGCCTGCGTGAACATGATTGTGACCGACCTCGCACTGTTCGAGGTCGCGGGCGACCACCTGCTGCTCAAGGAGCATGCGCCGGGCGTGACGCTGGAGGAGATTACCGCCAAGACCGCGGCCCGGTTTGAGGTTGCGTCGGACTTCGGGCCGATGCGTTTTGCGCCCGTGCCGGCATGAGCGGAGCGGGTCTGCGGGTAGCCATCGCCGGNGCGACCGGNGCGGTGGGCCGCGAGATGGTAGCGACGCTGGAGATGCGGGGATTTGCAGTTGCAGAGCTGCGCCCGCTTGCCAGCGCACGGTCTGTGGGACAGGTNGTGCGGGCGTTCGGTCGCGACTGGCCAGTCCGTGAACTGACGGCCGATGCCTTCGACGGCATCGACATCGCGCTCTTCTCTGCGGGCGGCGATCGGAGCCGCGACTTTGCGCCGGCGGCCGTGGCGGCCGGTGCAGTGGTCATCGATAACAGCAGCTTCTATCGGCTCGATGCGGAGGTGCCCTTGGTGGTGCCCGAGGTGAATGCAGAGGCGATCCACGAACATCGCGGCATCATCGCAAATCCCAACTGCAGCACGATCCAGATGGTGCTTCCGCTGGAGGCGTTGCGCCGCGCCGTGGGCATCGAGCGGGTGGTGGTCTCGACCTACCAGAGCGCCGCGGGCGCAGGGCAGGCGGGCATCGACGAGCTCCTCGCGGTCACAGCCGCCGCGCTGGCCGGTGAGCCGCTCGTGAACAAGACCTTCGCGCGGCCTCTGGCCTTCGATGCGCTGCCGCACATCGGCACCTTTCAGCCCTCCGGCTACTCCTCGGAAGAGGAGAAGATGTGTCACGAGACGCGCAAAATCATGGGCCTCGCCACGTTGCCCGTCTCGGCGACCTGCGTGCGGGTGCCCGTGCTGCGGGGCCACCTAGAATCGGTGACGGTCGATCTCTGCGAGTCGCTGTCTACCGAGCAGGCGCGCGCTGTCATCGCAGCCTTCCCCGGCATCGTCATAGAGGACGATCCCGCATCGAACCGCTACCCCACGGCCCGCGACTGCGTGGGTCGCCTGGAGACCTTCGTCGGGCGAATTCGACAGGACAATACGCTACCGCGTACGCTGCACTTCTGGGTGGTCTCCGACAACCTGCTGAAGGGCGCCGCCTGGAATGCCGTTCAGATTGCCGAGTATCTCACCCAAACGGGACGCCCTCATGCTTCGTGAACTCCTGCTGACTGCTGTCGGCCTCCTCGCCGTGGTTCCGGCTGCCTCGTCCCAGACGGTGAAGGTTTCGGACAGCTCGTCCATCCTCGACGCTCCGGCGGCCGGCGATATCGACGGCACCGCCAATGTGACCTTCGGCATCCAGGACTGCCTGAACCTCTTTGCGGAGGATCCCGATATCTCGGTGAGTTGGACCTTCACGACCAAGCCTGCAACGGGCAACGACTACCAGATCAAGCTGCAGCACGGGTCGGAGAGCTGCTCCTTCACGGAGATCGACGCGGCGACCGATGTCTGTCTTCGTGACGATGCGACCGCCTTCTCCACAAGTGGCACACCGACGGCCACCTACACCTGGAGCGAGCTGGTGAACGATGCCGGGCTCACCAACGCGACCTGCTACGAGGGAGGGCTTCCGAGCCCCTGGACCATCGCGCTGGTCTACGAGTCGTCCTCGTCGTTGCTTGGCGCGTCGACTTACTCCAAGAGCCAGGCGATCCTGACGCTGGATTCAGGCCGTCCGGCCGCGCCGACCGAGCTTCGGACCGTGGGCGGTGAGACCGCAATCGAAGTGAAGTGGACGGCCTCCAGCTCGGCAGTCAGCTACGAAATCTGGGCCGACACGGCGCCGATCGCGTCGCGGGTAACGCTGCCTGAAGAGGCGCCAAGCGGGCTGAAGATGAAGAGCGTGGAGGGCGGCGACACGACCTCCGGCAGCATCAGCGGACTGCAGACAGGCGTTACCTACTTCATCGTGGTGCTCGCGCTTGACGAGGCGGGGAATCTGAGCCCGGTCTCGGAAGAGGTGACGGGAGCGACGGCGCCAACGGCAGATTTCTTTGAGAGCTACAAGGCGGCTGGCGGCCTGGAGGAGGGCGGACAGTGCTCGGCCTCGACGCCTGCTGCGGGCTGGATGACGATGGCCTCTCTGGGCGTCGCGATGCTGCTGATCCGCCGCCGTCGCCGGGTGCTGGTTGGCGGTTCGCTGGTGGCGCTCATGGTCGCCGGTGCGGGCGAGGCCCATGCCGCGCGGCCTTCTTCGCCGGTTGATTCGACGCTCGACCTCCGGTTCGGCAGTTGGAAGCCTGCGATCGACAAGGAGGCGTCGCTCGGCGCAGCCAGACCCTTTGCGCAGATTTTCGATGGCGACGACCTCTTCTATCTCGAGGGTGTCTACGGTCGGGAGCTGCTGCGTGGTGTTGGGAGTTTGGGACTCAATCTCTCGCTCGGATATGGCGGCGTAGCGGGCAAGTCGCTCGACCTCGATGGCGCCTCCTCGGGCGATACGACCACCTTCCGGATGGTCCCGCTCCGGCTGGGCGCCTTCTACCGCTTCGACTGGCTGCAGGAGAGGTTCGGCGTGCCGGTGGTGGTGTCTGGCGAGGCAGGGCTCACGAGCATTCAGTGGTGGACCTCGTCGGAGGGCGGCATCTCGGACTTTGAGACCGAAGCCGGTGCTCGCTCGGTGGGTTCGGGCGAGACGCACGGGTGGCACGCGGGGGCGACGGCCTACCTGCTGCTCGACATTTTTGCTCCCGGGATGGCGATGAACTTCGACGCGGACTCAGGGGTGAACAACAGCTACCTGTTCGTGAACTACATGCGGACCGAGGCAGACGATTTCGGGAGCAAGACAAGCTGGTCGCTGAGCGACACCACAACGCTGTTCGGGATTGGGTTTGAGATGTGACCCAGAGTTTCGGATCCGGCTCCGGGTAGCCTACGACGGCGCCCAGTTTCACGGTTGGCAGATTCAGACTTCGAAGCCGAGCGTCGAGGGTGAGCTGACCCGTGTGGTGGCCTCGCTTTCGGGCGAGAAGCTGAAGGTGTGGGGTGCGAGCCGTACCGACGCGGGCGTGCATGCGGTGGGACAGGTTGCCGCCTTCAATGATACGGGTCGGTATGGGCCGGAGGTCTGGTACCGGGTGCTCAACCGTCTGACGGCGGATGGGCTTGTAGTGATGGGTGCCGACCGTGTGCGGGGCTCGTTTCATCCGCGTCACGATGCGCGCGGCAAGGTCTATCGGTACGACATCGTGGAGGGGTTCCATGCGCTGCCGCTCGACCTGCACTCCGCCTACCACCTGCATCGTCCGCTGAATGTGGAGGCAATGGCAGAGGCGGCACAGTACCTGGTCGGCGAGCACGACTTTGCGAGCTTTCGGGGTCCCGACTGCGCGGCACAAGGGACTGTCCGCAGGCTGTTCGTGGTGAGCGTGCGTCGGATAGGCGAGGGTCGGGTTCGCGTGGTGGTTTCGGGGACGGCCTTCCTCAAGTATATGGTGCGCATTCTGGTCGGCACGCTGATCGAGGTGGGCCACGAGCGCCAGAAGCCGGAGTGGGTCAAAGAGGTGCTCGAGGCGAAGAGCCGGAGGGCAGCCGGGATGACTGCGCCTGCCGCAGGATTGACACTGGTTCGGGTCTTTCATCCGGATTACCCCTATTCTGGCACCGAATCGTCACGCGGCATCGGCTCCTTTGGTTAGGTTGCCCGCATGCCGTCAGCGTGGTAGCCACCTTGTCCCGCCGCTGAGAGCGCGCGAGGAGAGAGGAAGAGACGTATGAAGATTCCCAGCACGCGCGTGGTGGTGCCGAACCTGTTCACGCTTGGCGCCACTTTTTGCGGCATCTCTGCGCTTTGGTTGGCCTTCGAAGCCAAGAGCGCGGACGACTTCTACCTCGCGACGACGCTCATCCCTTTGGCCTGCTTCCTCGACGGTCTTGATGGCCGGGTGGCGCGGATGCTGAACGGTGAGACCAAGTTTGGCATGGAGCTCGATAGCCTGAGCGATGCCATCACCTTCGGCGTGGCGCCTGGGTTCCTGCTCTACGCGTGGGCACTCAAGCCCTATGAGTTGGGAGGCCTGTTTGTGGCCTTTCTCTTTTCGGCAGCGGCGATGGTCCGGCTGGCGCGCTTCAATGTTCAGACGGCCGACCCTGCGCGTGGCAACCGTTACTTTACCGGGCTCCCTGCACCGATGGGGGGCATGGGGATCGCGGCGATCATTGCCTTTCAGATTGAGGTGTTTGATCGCGGTTCGGCGCTTGATCATGAGCGCCCATACCTGGCGGCCTACGCGGTGTTGCTAGCGGTGCTGATGGTGAGCGAGGTCCCGTTCCGGACCTTCAAGGATGTTCGGATGACGGGCAGGGTGAAGGCGACGATCGGGGCGACATTGGCGGCGGTCGTGGCGGTCGGTCTGTGGCAGGGGTTCATGATCTCGCTGTCGCTGGTACACACGGTCTACCTCGTAACCGGCTTGGGCGCTGCTCTGTTTGGGCGTCGCGCGGCCGAAGACGGGGCAGGCATTGTGGCGTTCGACACAGAGGATGACGACGAGGGCGTCTAGGGCCTCAACTTGACAGGGTGCCTTGCCCCGCCTAGTTGGCCGCGTTGAAAATGTGGTTTCGACAGGGTTTTTGTCGGCACGAAGGTTTAAATCTCTCGGAAAGGCGTTTGCTTTTCCGCATCGGCAGGAGTTGGAGAACATGAAGATCGTTGGCAATGCGTGGATGAAGATGTTGGCAAGCGGGTTGTTCCTGACGGCCTTGGTTGGCTGCGGCGACGATGAAGTGAAGAACACGGATACCGATTCGGGTTCGGACACGACGGCCGACACGGGCACGACCGACACGGGCACCGCAGATACGGCCCTGGACACCATTGAGCTCGACACGACTGATACGGGCGGCGCGATTGCCTGCACCCGGACGGTCGACTGCGAGACGCAGCTCGGCGCTGGCTTCATCTGTGAGAACGGCGTCTGCGTGGAGCAGCTGCTCCCCGACCCCTGCGCTGCAGACGGTCAGGAGTGTACGGACGCAGCGGCCCAAGAGACCGACGAGTTTGTCTGCGTTTCGGATACCGCGGATGGTCCGGCTGTCTGCCGTCAGCTTTGCAACTCCGATACGGCCGATGACACGGGCTCTGAAGATTGCCCTCTGAACACCTACTGCTTCGACGTTGGCGCGACGAGCGCGAGCGGCCTCACGGGCGCCTGCACCCCGGGTGATTGCGACACCAACATCTTCGACGAGGCTGCCTGCGGCGGCACGGGCACCTGCTTCCCGGTCGGTCATGGCGCGAGCTTCTGCATTTCTGGCGGCACGGCCATCGAGGACGAGCCCTGTGGTCTCGACGCTTCGACGACGCCTCCGGACACCGACACCTGCGCGCCCGGTCTGCTCTGCTCGAACAACGTCTGCGTTGCTCCTTGCAACCGCACCAACGGCAACGCCGACTGCACCGACGGGCTTACCTGCCTCGCGGCCTTCGACTTCACCCCGCGGAACCGTCCGGGCCTCTGCGGCACGGCTTGCGACGCCTTCTCGGTTGGCCAGTGCCCCACGGATGAGACCTGCCAGCCCTTCTTCGGCCGCCGCGGCGTCAACATCTGGGCCTGCGTTGCCTCCACGGGCGGCACCACCTTTGGCGCCGACGAGATCTGCGATGCAACGGGCAGCTGCGAAGAGGGCTTCCTCTGCGTTGGCTCCGAGACCGACGCCGGTGGCAACACCATCAGCCGCTGCCTCCAGCTTTGCGACACCGATGCTGAGCTTGCTGGCGAGAGCCCCTGCGGTTCGGCTGGCGCTGGCCCCGCGCTCATCCCGAGCATCGCCTTCGGCGCGGCGTCGGGCTTCCTCTCCTTCCCGGCCGGTTCGTACGATGTGCAGGTNCGCGACGTNNCNTCGGNCTCGCTNGTGACCGACCTCTCGGTNGCNGTNGNCGCCGGNGAGGTNCACACNGAGCTTGCNACGCTNNACGCCGCTGGNGACTTCACCCGCTTCACCTACGTCGACCTCCGCGCCGGCGAGACCCTCCCGCGGAACGGCGTGCGCCTCATCCACGCTGCTGCCTCGGCTCCTGATGTCGACGTCTACGTTGCGACCGCGCTTGAGACGCTCGCGTCGGGCGACTCGTCGGGCGCAGTTGAGGCTGCTGCCGGCTCCTACAACCTCTGGCAGGACGACGTTGCGGGCGCCTTCTCGCTCGTCGCGGGCCAGGCCAACGACATCTTCTACTTCGACGGCAACACCGCCGCGGCCTCCTACGTAGCGGCTGCCCCTGTGACGGGCGCGCTTGTCCGCCTTGTCCACGGCTCCAGCGCCGCCGGCAACGTTGATGTCTACGCCGACTGCCCGACCGACTTCAGCGGCTGCACGGCCGCCGAGCTGGTTGCAGGCGACTTCGCCTTCGGCGATGTCTCGGGCTACGTGGCCGTCGCCGCAGACACGCACACCTTCTACCTCGCCGCCGCCGGCGCCGACCCGACCACCGCGTCGGCCCTGCTGACCGTTGGCCCCATCGCCCTCTCCGAGGGTGGCCGCTACACCGCCGTCGCGAACGACATCGGCCCCACCAACGTTGCTCTCCTCACCGACAGCACCACGGCTCTTACCGCTGGTACGGCGACCATCCGTCTCCACAACTTCTCGTCGGCTGAGATTGGCACGGCGCTTGAGTCGACCACGCCCATCGCCAGCGGCGTTGCGTTCGGCGAGTCTGTCGAAGGCGACACCTCTGCCTACATCGCGCTCCCCGCCGGCAGCTACATTGCTGTCCTTCGTGGCGCCGGCGCTGCAGCTTCGTCGGCACCCGCCTTCGTCGCTCCCTTCACCCTCTCGGGTCTTCTCACCGCGATTGTCGCCGACGACGCGCCGGGGCTGACCGCCATCGCCATCAGCGACTCCATCGTTGCTCCGGCTGCCGGCCAGGGCTCGGTCCGCGTCATCCACGCCGCCGACGGTGTTGGAGCCGTGAGCGTCAACCTCCCCGGCACCTCTAACTCGATCTGCTCCCGCAGCGCCGTCGCCGGCCTTGGCTTCTGCCAGGAGTCCTGCGAGCCCTTCCCGCGCGACCCCGGCTCCGACTACGGCTGCACGACCGCGGGCGACCTCTGCTTCCCGGTCGTTCTGACCGAGGACGAGGCGAGCGCTCCTGTCGGCATCTGCGATGCCAACGCTGGCACCGTTGGGCCCTTCGAGCCCTGCGCTGAGGACGGTACGATCGGTGAGTGCGCGGACTTCGCTGTCTGCCTCGACTTCTCGGACGACGGCGCCGCCAACCCCAACTGCAACGCGCTCTGCGCTCCCTTCGAGCAGGGCGACGTCTGTGGCGACGGCGCCACCTGCAGCGCCATCTTCCCGCTCACCGGCAACCTTGGCTTCGGCATCTGCACCCAGGAGTTCAGCGCTGGCGCCATCGGCGGCCGCTGCACCGCTGAGGGCACCCCCTGCGAGGCGGCTGGCACCCTCTGCCTCGACACCGGCGCTGGCGCCACCTGCGTCCTCGCCTGCCGCGAGGGCTTCGATGACTGCGCCAACGACCCCGGCACCACCTGCAACGTGGGCTCGCTCAACCCCGACGTGGTCCCCGTCTTCCTGGGTCTCTGCCTCTAATCGGCAGAACAGCCAGAAGGCTCGCTTCGATGGCGTCGGGTTCGCTCGGCGCCTTCGCCGTTTTTGGCACTGCGCGCTTGCAGGGCGGCATCTTTCCGTTACACTACGCTTTCCCTCCCTCCATCGGAGCATGCCGCCATGATTTTCCGCACCCTCGTTGTCCGTTCCCTCGGCCTCTCGCTCCTTGCGCTCGTTGCGGGCTGCTCCTCGGATACGGTCGCGAACAGCGGCGGTTCCAGCTCCGGCGGCGATCGCACGCGTGACGATGCCGGGACCGACACGACCGTCACGACGGATACGACGAGCGGCTCCGGTAGCGGCGCCTCCGACACAGGTTCGCCTGCGCTTGATGTGGAGACGGATGCGCCGGCCGACACGACGGCCGACACGGCCGCGGATACCGCTGCAGATACGGCCGCAGATACCGCAGCCGATACGACCCCTTTGGTGCCGGTGGATTGCGCCGCGATCCCCATCGCGGCAACCTCGGGAGAGAGCTGCGACCAGGCCGCTCCGGTTTGCGCGCCAGGCGCTGCCTGCATCGGCCTCGGCACCGGGCTGGGGGCCAAGTGCCTCCAGACCTGCACGCCAGGGCAGTGCTCCGACATCTGCGGCGCCCAGGGCACCTGCTCCGGCCTCGTGGATCAGAACAGCAACCCGCTCCTTCAGGACCTCGATGGCGATGGCATCGAGGATGAGGTGGGTGGCTGCTTCCCCGTGGTGCAGGCCTTCGCTCTGTGCGGTACGCCGACCACGGGCGGCTGCGCTGACGGTCAGATCTGCGTTGGCGATACGACGGCGGCGAACTGCACGCCTACCTGCACGACGCCCGGCGAATCGTGCGGCAGCTTCAGCGGGGTGGAGGCCACCTGCAACCTGACCCTTCAGGCGACCGACGGCACGGAGCAGAACGCCTGCTCCATCGATTGCGTGACAGCAACCGACTGCCCGGCGGGTCTTAGCTGCGTGGCGATCACGGGCGGCAGCATCTGCCTTGCGCGCTAGCACGATGCGGCTGTTCGGGGCGCTCTGCGCGCCGGCGCTGCTCGCCTGTTTGACGGGCTGTTTCGAGGCCGACCCTGCGCCCACGGTTGCTGGGCAGCCCGGCAGCTGCGAGGCGATCGAGGTCGCGGCAGAGGTTGGCGCTCGCTGCAATGCGGCTGCAGCTGCGGCCTGCGAGGCAGGCGCACTCTGTGTGGCCTATGTGGGCGGCGAGACCCGCTGCCTGCAGGCCTGCGCACCAGGGATATGCGAGGGAATGTGCGGGGAGGGCGCCTGCGTGCCGCTCGAGCAGGCCGACGGCACCCGCTTCTCTGCCGACCTCAATGGTGATCGGCAGCCCGAGGAGGTCGGCGTCTGCGAGCTGACCTCGGGCCCCTTTGAGCGATGCGGCGTAACCGACGCGCGGAGCTGTCGCCCGGGGAGCATCTGCCTTGGCGGTCGAGCGGGCGAGGCGGATGGCAATTGCATCCCGCTCTGCGACACGCTCGGTAGCCGCTGCGGTAGCGTTCAGGGCGCCGAGGTGGGCTGCACCATGACGCTCCCCGCGACGGCCGACAGCATCGAACTCCACGCCTGCACCATCCCCTGCACCGCAGACGCGGACTGTCCGCTGCCCTGGGTCTGCTTTCAGCTTCCCACCGGCGGTCTCTGCCTCGCGCCATGAGACGGGTCGGGTTTGGGCTACTGCTTCTGCTCTGCGGCTGCTTCGAGAGCAGCGAAGCGGTGCAGAAGGAGGGGCTCGATGTAGAGAGCGGGCCGTTGCGCTGCGAGGGGCTGCCGCTCGCGGAGGTCGTCGGCGAGCTCTGCAGGCGCGGTAGCTCCGATTGCGGTGTTGGCTCTGACTGCGTGCTGGACGCCTGGTCCGGAGAGAGCCGCTGTCGGCAGCAGTGTGTCGTCGGCGTTTGCGAACAGGGCTGTGCCGCCGGAGAAGCGTGCGCCGAACCGTGGTCTCCGGAGGGAGCAGACCTTGGGCGATTCGACCTCAACGGCGACGGTGTTTCGGAGTCGCCCGCGGGCGTCTGCAGGAGCCCGCAGACCGAGGCGGCTGGCGCCTTCGCGATGTGCGGCAACAATGCAGCGTTGGCGCTCAACCGGGGCTGCTCCGATGCTGCGCTTTGCGCCCGTTTCTTTGAGGTGAGCGTAGCGGGTACCTGCCTGCCGTCGTGTGATGGTGACTGCGCGGCCGTCGACGGCTATGTTCCCTCCTGCTTTGATGTTGGCGACAGTGCGCGCCGGTGCCTTCTGGAGTGCAGCGATGAACTCTACTCTTCGGACTGCCCGCGCGGCATGGTCTGCCGTCCTGTGCAGGAGGGCTTCGCACT
>JGI12421J11937_10000934_pt1 | contig 11696 bp, 9 predicted proteins | sample LakErihyJuly2011_2_FD_11937 | JGI IMG/M metagenome (IMG submission 11937)
GCGATGTCGAAGGTAGCCGCGATGTCGAAGGTAGCCGCGATGTCGAAGGTAGCCGCGATGTCGAAGGTAGCGTTGAGAAGAAATACAAGAAATACAAGGAAGAAAAATATAAATCGTATCATCACAAGGACAAGGTATATACATACGAACTGTCGAATGACAATCAACACGTATCGTCGAAGATAACGATGCGTTCCATCTACACGAAGCCGAACATCTTCATAGTATCGTCGAAGATTGACAAGTTCCCACAGTATATCTTTCCATGCACAAATGAGATTGACAACATATCGACCTATACAATCAAGGAGTTTAAAATCAATAACCGAATTTCACTGATGATTCGCGATGATTATTCTGGTGTCAAATCATTCTACATCGAATATAGGCACTCGCCGAATGTCGAGATTGACAAAATCAATGAATACATCAATAACCTCATACACACCTACGCGGTGATGTAATGTGATGGATAGCATAACAACATCTTCTTTTTTTAATATATAAAAAATGATTATGTTAATGTATATATTAAATAACATAATAATAATAAAAATGTCTTCCATCAATTACGCGGACTTCTCGGTATTCGCAGATTTGTATAATGATACAGGAGAAAAATGGGACAGTGCCGTAGCAACACTGTCGGACGCCGCTGACGCTACGGTGTCGGATTGCGACGACGCATTGAAGGATTACTATGATGCCTATTGTTCCTATCTTGTATCTCGCAAATATAGCACGGATGTCATCAAAACACATCGCAAGAATGCCATCATCGACTTTTATATCACTGAAAAGAAGTATGACAATTCGTTTCGCAAAGCGTTGGATACCTATTATATCGAGAATATCAAGGATACATTTCATAAAACGTTAAACCCTCCGCCGTGCTTCTTTCACGAAGTAAGAATGGCACAAAAGAGGGAGGAGCGAGAGATTGCGACGGACGATGTCGCACAGCATTATATTAGTCTTAAACATTCGTATCAAGCGAGATATGAAGAGATGACTGCGACTGCCGCGAAAGCGGTTGGGAACATTAGCGATACTCTTCACGGTATCGAAAGCGACTGCGAAGAGGGCGACGGCAATTATTATTGCGGTGGCAATTACGGCGGTGGCAATTATGACAATTATTATGACGACGAATATTACAATATGTATGATAGCGATTGCTATACGGAGTATGACAATTATAGCGAAGGCTACTCGGACGACTACGACTTTAACGAATAATGTCGAAATATCTAATCTATTACAATGTGAAAAATGAAAAAATTATATAAACAAATGATAATATAAGTAATCATAAAGTAATAAATAATGCCATCGCCACCTTCAAAAAAGCAATCTGTCTCCGTCTCCCCCACACAAGCGACTCCCGTATCTGCGGATACGCAAGTTAAAAAGAAGAAGTCGGTTTCTACTCCTACTGTTCTTTCGACTGTGCCAGTAGTCGCGACTCCTGTTCCAGTCGTTCCTGTTCCCGTTGCTCCTTCTGAAACCGTCGTTCCAGCAACTGCCACTGCCCCAGCAACTGCCCCTGTTCCAGTCCCTGTGGAAGCAGTTGTCGCCGATAACGTCCTTTCGACCATCATCGACAAGGTTAATTTATTGTCCGCAGCGATTAAGGATATTCAAACCAATCTCAAAGTCCTCAGCAAGGAATACGATAAGCAACAGAAGATTATTGAGAAGGCACAGAAGAAGCGTCAGAATGCGAAGAACTCGCCTTCTGGATTCGCNAAGCCCAATAAAATCTCGGACGAACTNTGTGATTTCATTGGCGTTCCTCACGGAACTGAGAAGTCGCGAACNGATATTACGCGACTAATCAATGCGTATGTGAAAGAGCATAACCTGAATAAGCCTGAGAACAAGCGTTTTATTCTCCCTGATGACAAACTTAAAAAGATTCTTAACGTTGGCGATAGCGAGGAGATTAATTATTTCATCCTACAAAAACTGATTTCTCACCATTTCCCTGCGAGTGCGAGTAAAACCGCTGCGAAGTCCGTAGCAGTCCCCACCCCCACCCCAGCGTAGAGAAGAGATAGCAACAAATCCTTTATTTTTTTATGACTATTAAATACACAAAATAAAAATAATCAATATTAAGCAGGAGACGTATGAATATACAAGAGAATGCTCAAAAAAACATAGACTATTACAAGGAACTCAAAACCGTAAAGAAGGAGATTGAGAAGATATATAAACTGCTTTCGAAGGATGAGACGTTGCCTGAGATGATAGAGAGTATTCAAAATGATTTGAATAAAAACATTAGTTATATTTTGACAAATTTAACAAAACCCAACTCGACTTACAAAGAGTTGAATCCAAAAATAACAAAGATACTGTTCTTGTTAATAGAATTATTAAAAAATTGTACGGTATATAAAGATGATGAGTCAGTTAATGAAAATTTATGTATTATATATTTTAAGTATGAAAAATCATTTGAATATAATAAAGATTTAATTGATATTAAAATTACACCAGCAAACGGAGATGAAATAAAAGGTATTATAAAAAATATATTAATATGTACATATTACAAAGGATTATTTGAAAAAAATCAACAAACTGATGATGATATAGCAAAAATAAAAAGCATAGAAAGTATTATACAAGCCTCAACAACACCAGAGGAAAGAAAGAACTTAGAAGGACAATTAATCGATTTGGAGAAAGAGAAATATAGAAGTGTTCTCAATTATATCCAAGTATCCTCTTTTGAAATTTTTGATTATGTCGATAAAAGATACGAGAGTCTAACCGCCGAGACTACCCCCGATGAAGATAAGGGAAAGAAAGGCAAAAAAGAAAAGGAAGTAGAAGATAAACAAAAAGAAGCAGCAGCCAAACACCTTATAACAACTTTCAAAACCGATATATATTATACTTTTATAAATATCAACAATACACGGAGCAATGACCCAGAAACGCAACAATACGAAAATGGAAATGAAAAGATTGAATTGGATTTGAGGAATAAATTATTAGAAAAATTGAGAGAAGAGTTGGATAAGCAACTAAACACTTTACAGAACATCATTAATTTTTTAGTGGATTCGAATAAGCAAGAATATTCCAAGGAAATAACAGATGTCAAAAATAAGTTCAAAGATTATAAGAAAGAAAAGGAATACAAAGACAACATTCTAAGTCTTCTTATGAATGAAGAAGGGGAGATTAAAAAATTATTAGACAAGAATAGTAACGAACGGAAGGTATTAGAACAGAAAATCGAAATCCAAAGAGCGGAGTTGGAAAGAGACCGACAGGAGAGAAGAGGTGTATATGCTGTCCCAAGAAGCAACGGCGGAGGCAGCCGAAGCAGAAGCGGTAGCGGAAGCACTAAGAAGATGCTCGGGGGCGAACGGAAACTGAACAAGTATTACGAGGACAAGTATAAGCCATTGAAAATCCTAATCGATTCGGTTGGCAACCTGATACAGGAAATCGCAAAGATAGAAGGAAAGGAAGATGCCGATAAAGACCCATTTAGCAAAAAGTATGGTATGTTTGGCGACTCTGGCGATGACATACCTTCGATTTACAAGAACATTTGGCACGATTACAAAAAAGAAATGAATAAAATAAAATCGAAGGGCGTATCGATTGACAGTTTAAAACAGGATGACAGGCTATACGAGCGGTTTAAGATGAACGAATTAGACCCGCAAGATGTTTTAAAGATTTCCTTTCAGGACAAGGTGATTTTCATTTGCGTCGTCTTGATTATCCGCACATTCGCGATGGTATTAATCGAACTCCTAATCGAATATAATTTCGTAAGCACCCTGAGCAGAGGCATCCTCGTGTATTCGATTCTCTATATCTTGCTACTATTTATAGGCGTCTTAATCATAAATTACGACTCCTATAAATTGCGTATTCTCGTGAATTACCTCAACGTCCATATTAATTCGTCCAATATCTTTTTTCACGTCCTGCTATTTGCCCTGTTTATCGGGCTAATCCTCATCATCATCAATGATAACGAAGGTGACAACAACTTAAAGGGCGTTGATAACATCTTTAACTATACCTACATATACAAGTATATCTATGAAATCGCCGAGAAATCGAACCCCGCTTCCAACCTCCTATTATCACAAAAAGAAAAAGTAAAATTACAATACCGTATGGATATTATCACGATGATTATCTTCATCTTCTCGTCCCTCTTAATATTGATAATGTAATGTAATGTAATGTAATGTAATAATGTAATGTAATAATGTAATGANATGANATTAATTATTTCGTATCGGGTAATACGTTAGGATTAGAGAATACTGAGAGNCGTAATTCAAAAGCGAGGCGTTCGTAAAGTCCTCCTTCGTCAAATTATTCTCATTCAACATTATTATTTTTCCAATGTCATTATCAACCTCCAATACTTTTATATTTACAAAGGTATTGCGATGGGTTTTCAATTGCATGTAGTCATATTTCGATACATTATTCAATCTGTATTCATCGTATTCGAACTGATTCGAATAATCGATATTCACCTCATATAGATTCAATTGCGGACGCATCCGCGTGGGAGGCATCAGAATCGTATCGATATTCGTATCCATACTTTCGTTATCGTATTTATGCGTCGCGTAATCGGACACTTGGTTTATTTTAATGTCATCACACCCAAGGTCGAGTTCGTGATTCAGGTAATCGAGGAAATTGACTTTCCATTTCTTATTCGCCAGATTGATATTGTTGTTGATATTATTGCCCTTGTTTATCAACTTCCAGATGTCCCATTTTCCCGACGTCTTGCTATATAAGAAGTTATACTTGAACGTCTTGTGATTGTCCGTAATCACCATTGTTATATAAGGCGTCGCGTCCTTCACGTAGGTAGGAAACAGAATCTTTAATGGCTCGATTATATTACTTTGTAAATCTATATTAACCGTGAAGGTGAGTTGGTTGCGTCTGGGATTGTTTATCCAATCTCTGCTATAACTATTTATAATTAGTGTTTTTTTATTCACATAGGTATTCGTAGAGGTATTGAGCGAACTTATGACTTTCCCCATAATATCCACAACATTCGTATCCGAAGTCGCCGTAGTCGTCGCGGACACGGCAACGGCGGTAGCGGTAGCGGAAGCGGTAGCAGAAGCGGTATCGATATTTGCCAAGATTGTATTTGAAATCACCCGTCCGTGTTCGTATTCTTTCACTCGAAGCAATAACTCTTCGTTCGTTAATATATCGCCTTTATTATACACCGTATTCCCTTCATTCCCTTCATTCCCAGCATTCCCAGCATTCGCAGCATTCGCAGCATTCGCTTCCATTACCGACATCGTAGTCGTATCAGGCACAGGAGCATTTATCGCCTCTATGTTTTTTGTTATATAATCCTTCATTTTCGCCAAGGTTATCGTGTTCAGTTCCATCAGTTTCACGGTGTTATTCATTAGCACCGCGTCTTTGCTCATCGCCGTTATGATTGCTTGAATGATGTTTTGTAATACGTCGGCATTCAAGGATAGGTTGTATTTTTCAAACAACATCTTCGTAGATGCCTGAATTACCAAGTTCCTATTTTTTTCCGATTTAAACTCATCAATAATCGCCATTGTCTATTATTTATTTACACGTGGTTTTTTGTTTAAGTAATTGAGGTTCGGTCGATATAAATACTTGCGACTCGCAATCATATTATCATCGGTGATTTTCTTATCGTTCGTAATACATTTTAAGAAGCCCTCGTCTTTGTAAGGGTCGGGTAGATTTAATTTCTTATATTTTAAAAGACTATTCAACCACCGTATTTGGTGCGTCATCGAGAACATACCGCACTCCGTGTTCTTTCGCTGGTGTCGCGTCGTATTGAAGGTGATTTTAAAAGTATGCTTCGGATAGATGACAAGCAGACTCTTTTTTAGATTCATTATGAACTTCTTCACATACGCGGGTATGCCTATCGCATTACTGTCGTAATAATGAGCCCCATAGCATTTATTCTTCGGGTCGATGATGATGAACGTAGAAGTCCAGTGCGAACCGTTCTGGTTATGCTTATCGAGGTTCGTGATTAATCCCAGATATTTAATTTTCTTATTGATATATCTCTTGACATCGAGCGAACATATCTGGCTATACAGGCATCGCCCGAACTTATCCTCCTCTGAGAAATCAATCGGATATACGCCTAAGAACGCGTATTTATATTGTCGCCCCTTGTCATACTGTATCATCACGTCCTCGATGTCATAATTACTGAGCCACTCTTTCCCATTCGCATACCACTCAGTTGGCATCTCGGGACGCAACTCTTCCTTCTCAATCATCTTGATAATCTCCTTCGCTTTCGTGTCGTCGGCGAAACGTGCGATTGTGCCAGTCCAACACCAGTATTGCTTGTCGTCGCACACGGGCTTAATCTTTTCATTTAGCAGAAGCGATAATTTCGCAATCGCATCCGTCTTTTTATAGGTTATCTTGTCGGGCTTATATTTGTTCCACGTATCAATCAGGAAGAGCAACGACTTTTTAGAAAATATATAGGGGTTATTGGCGTTTTTAGGACTATTATATTTCATAATTTCATTCGTCGTCATTCGTGCTATGCTATATAATAAGCAGAAAGTATTTTGCGATTTCGTAAAAATAAATATGTATAAAAATAAAAATTGATATATATATAAGTATATTAAAACAATAAAAGAATGGGCATTAATGAAGATTTTCGCTCATTTATTAACAAATATAAGGTCGAGAAAGGTAAGCCTTTTACAAATACGAGCATCGGGTATCCACGCATAAGCATTTGTGTCCCTGAGGATAAGTATGCCGATTTTATGAATATCTACGGGTTGGCTCTTACGAATGCCATCCCATTACATTTTACAGAAAAACCCACGGAACCCAGTTCGCTCCGTGTTGATATCGATTTCCGTTTCACTATGCCCGATGACAAGTCTGGCATTTACAATTCACAAGATTCCAACTCGTCCTTAAATAGCAAGAGGAAGTATGACCGCATATATACCGCTGACAATATACACGCGATTGTCAAAGCCTATTTCAGTGTCATCAATCAATACTTGGATGTCCCTGAGGAAGCGAATGTCGCCTACGTGATGGAAAAGCCGAAGCCCGTCGAGTTCCGCAATAAACTGAAAGACGGGTTGCACATCATCTTTCCGCATATTATCGTGAATAATAACGTCCATCACTTTATTCGGCGAAAGATATTGGATGTCGCTGCGGATATTTTCAAGGATTTGCCAATCTGTAATGACTATGATTCGATTGTCGATAAGGCGATTATCGACGTGAATTGTTGGCAGATGTATGGTTCGCGAAAGCCCGATTGCGATACCTACCGTGTTTCGAGCATCTATAAATATGCGAATAATGAAACGGTGAGAACCGATTATACCTTGAACGCCGCGGACGAGATAAACTTTATCAAACTGTTTTCTATGCGTAATTTTTCTAATAATATTCAAAACTTTGTGAAACCAGAATTTGATGTTGAAATAAGTCAATATAGTAAGCACATCTTACCCGCGATTGACCAGAAGTTGAAGAGCAAAGTCCAGAACAATATTTTCGGCAAATCGTTGAATGCGAACCGATGTTATATTTCAGAAGATGAATTGAACTTTGCTAAAAAACTCGTAAGTTGCCTATCTTTGACACGTGCCGATAATTACACGGACTGGATTAATTTGGGCTGGGTATTGCGTAATATCGATTACAGGCTTCTTGAAACGTGGGTAGATTTTTCAAAAATTAGCAGTGCGTATATCGAGGGCGAATGCCACAATCTGTGGGACAAGATGAGGAAAGACAATATGGGTATCGGAACGCTCAGGTGGTGGGCGAAGCAGGATAACCTCGTAAAATACGTCAGTATCCTCGACCAAAGCATAATTCCTAAGATAGACCAGAGTGTCGCGTCGGACGGTGCACATTTCGATATTGCGTGTGTCGTCTATGCTATCTTTAAAGACGATTTCAAAGCGATTTCCAAGGACATCTGGTATAAATACGACAAGGAGCGACATCGCTGGGTTCGTGCGAGGGAAGGATTGGATTTACGGCGTATCCTCAGTATTGATATATGTAAGAAATATATGGAACGAAGCCTGTTTTTCTCAGAATATACAGAAGACCCGACGCTAAAAGCCATCAACGACGAGCGTAGCAAGAAATGCCTGAAAATCGCGACGCAATTGAAGAACTCCAACTTCAAAGACTCGATAATGAAAGAATGTCGGACGCTCTTTATCGACGAGAAGTTTGAGGAGTTGCTCGATAGCCGTTCGCATTTGATTGGGTTCGACAATGGCGTCTATGATTTAAAGATGCACATGTTTCGCGACGGAATGCCCGACGATTACATTCTGCTCAGCACGAAACTCAACTACGTTCAGTATAACAGTGAGATGCCCGAAGTATTGGAAATCAACGAGTTTTTCTCTAAAATATTCACCAACAAGAATCTGCGGAATTACGTGATGGACGTGTTGGCGTGTATCATCGACGGTAGCATCGCACAGGAACGCTTCTATATATTTACAGGACAGGGTAGCAACGGGAAATCGAGGCTCTTGGATTTGATTCAAAAGTCGATTGGGGAATATTATTGTATCTTGCCGATTGCCTTGCTAACGCAGAAACGGGCGGCGAGTAATGCGGCTCAAAGTGAATTGGAGCGAACGAAGGGGCGTCGATTTGCGGTGATGCAAGAGCCGAGTGAAAACGATAGGCTCAATATCGGATTGATGAAAGAATTGTCGGGACAGGATAGGATTTTAGTGCGAACGCTCTTTAAAGAGCCGTATGAGTTCAAGCCTCAATTCAAGATGATTCTAACGTGTAATGAATTGCCCGAGATTCCAAGTGATGATGGTGGCACGTGGCGTCGTATCAAAGTGTGTAATTTTTCGAGCAAATTCACAGAGACCCCAGATATCAATAAGCCGACTGAGTTTTATATGGACTTGGAGTTGTCTGACAAATTCGACCGATGGAAAGAGGTATTTATTAGCCTACTGATTGACCGCCATAAGCATATTAATCCGATGGCAATCCCTGAGCCGAGCGAAGTTCGCGTCGCTACGGAGAGTTATAAGCAGAATAACGATATTATCGGGCAATTCGTGAATGACCGCATTGTGATTGACCCGCAAATCAAAGAACCGCGTATCACCATCACGAAACTCTATACGGATTTCAGGCTATGGAGTATATCGAATGTTGTGAAAGGTAAGAAATGCCCTGACCGCAATCAACTCAAAGCATACTTGGAAAAACTACTCAACAAACCCTACGAATCGAAGGGCTGGAATGGCATAGGATATAAGGAAGATGATGACGATGAAGAAGATGAGGATGAATAAGGTAGGAGGGATGATAAGAATATTGTTATATAAGGAAAGGTGATGCGTAGCGATTTGTATTATTTTTATAAACTTGCTATTCGCTAATCTCATTACAGTTATTTAAAATGAAACAAAAATATTCATATAATATAGAATGGGTAGTTTTGGTTATACAGAATCTGAAAAACATTTATTTGCTGCGTTCGAGACAGAACATATAAAAAAGGATAAATATGGAACAATCATATCATATATAAAATTGTTTAGTTGGAATCAATTAACAGAAGAACAAGCAATGTGTGTTAAACTTTTTAAAGACTATTATAATATAACTATATTGGAAAGAGAACATGGAAAATCAGATGATACAACAGGTTTAGAATATCGTAAAACTATTTTAACAACAGTAAATAACACAAAACGTTTTATTTATTTAAGTGTAGACCTACCATATAATGTTTTAATTTATACTGATAACAAAATGATGCGTAAAGTATATATTCAATTACATCCTGGTGTTTTTCATCTAACAACTTCATTTCCAATTCCCGATAACAGTGTATATGACCCTGGTAAAGACGATGCTTATATCAATTATGATTTTTTTGTAAAAGATATTAAACAAAGAGGAGGAAGTAAAAAATCTAAACCCAAACCCAAACCTAAGCCTAAACCTAAGTCAATACCCAAACCTAAGTCAATACCTAAACCTAAGCCCAACCCCAAACCTAAACCCAAACCTAAGCCAAAACCTAAAAAACTGATATAAAGGAGTATGATTTATTTTTTATTATGCCTCGAAATCAACGATAGTCAATAAAGAGGAAAAAAGAACGACGGCTGACGCTGCGGCTATCTCTTTGAAACAAGATACATAATCTCAATCACCTTATCGCTTCTTTCTTTGAGATTTCTGCTACCTTTGTAGGTGTCATATTTTATTTCGTATTTTTTGACATTATATGGTTCGAATAATGTTTTCCAATCGCTCTCTGTGATAATCCCCTCGTTATTATAAGAAATCAGGATATAGGTCGATTTAGCAAGTCCATCCGCCAGTAGTTTCCCCATCGATAGTACTGCGGTTCGATGTTTATTATAATTCGACTTCGTCCAATCTGTCGGAATACCCGAAATCGTAGAAATATCTACGGGTTCTTCGTTCTTTGCTATAATATTTAACATAAAATAATTACTACCGTAAGGATGTTGATTATAAGGCGGGTCTAAATACATAATATCGATATCATTCGGGAGTTCATTTACCAACACGTTGATATCCTTATTCGACGGAAAAGCCGTGTAGTTTGAATAATTCCATATAGGGATATCTAATCGTATCGCCTTTGTAATTCGAGATAACGCGTTTTCACCTTTGCCTCCAAACCAGCCTATATTGCCCTTTTTATAAAATCCCTTAAATACCCCTGCCGTATTCGTATTTATACTTGCCTTATTTAGAAGAGGCACTAAACAATAATTCACCAACTCCGTCTCTATATGTTCGGATATGTATTTTCGTAGCGTATCTATAATAAGGGCGTTCTCGCGTGTATAAAAACAACGCTCACCTTCCTTGATATCCTTGCTATCTTTTGGAGCATACAGTTTGCTTATGATACCTTCGTGATATGGTCCATTCTCGGCAATCTCATTCATACGATGTATATGATGTGATATCCGCTCCTTTTGATGCTCGGATGGATTTACAAGATAACAATATGCCATCAAATAAGAATACAGTTCCATATCATTCGTATAAAGATTATCGGATAGATAAGACAGTTCCCTCGATACAACAGAAGAACCCGCAAATCCATCCACGATATTCAATTTATCCTTCGATAAAATAACTCGCACTTCATCGACAATATCGCGAATATATGAAACCAACTTCCTCTTATTACCGATACACGTTAGCATCGTTTGATATACAAACGTTTTCTTATTATGGGTATCGTCATTAACAGTTTCATTCTCATCAGACGAGGATGTAAGTAATAAAATTAAATCTGCCTTGCTTTTCCCTGAATAACCTTTGATATTATTTATTTTACAAAGGGATACTAATTCTGCTCTTGATTTTTCGCGATTCATTATAATTGATGTTGTTTGATAGTATTTTATAGTATTTGATACTATTTATATCAATTTTTTAGATACTATCTAAAAAATGATAAATAGATTTATACAAAAGAGCAAATGAATCGATATAAAAAAGATAGATTCGTGTTGTTTCTTGATTCTCTTACAACAATTATTACAATTTTGAAATACCTATGCTTAATCGCCTACATACTATTATACATACTATATAGCCTATATAGCGTTTCT
>JGI12421J11937_10000935_pt1 | contig 11690 bp, 14 predicted proteins | sample LakErihyJuly2011_2_FD_11937 | JGI IMG/M metagenome (IMG submission 11937)
TCGCGGACCACAACATCTCCCTCATCTTTAGAACCTCTTCTTGCAAGTCTCTCACTATCAAGTCCAATTCGTCTAAAATAATCTCGTAAGTCGGTTTCAAAGTTTGCTCCTCTAGCCTTGTGTGATTTCCTAGTTGTCATGTATTCTCTTTCTCATCATCCATAGCACCGCAAATTATGCAAGTAACCTGTCCGTCCTTGTCTAATTCGAAAGCACATTGATGAGTCATTAACTATTTTCTGGTATGTCTTCTACATACATGTATTCGGGATTGAATGCTAACCAAGTCATAAGAGTTCCCCCCGCATCCGCTCTTCCATAGCGATTCTTGACTGATGCCACGCCCAACGATGTGCCAACCGTACCGAGTGTGCATATGAGCGCAGGCAGTTGAGACACCTTACCTTGGATAGCGCTTCTTGGTTGGCAAGGATTCCCAGGAACTGCTTCAGAAGTGTGATGTAGTACAACAATCGCAGCGTTAGTGGCTCTTGCAAGATACTTCAACTCCTTCATAATTGCCCTCATAGAGGCAAACTCTTCACCACCATCGGTGGCTACATCCATTAAGTTATCTACTACAATAAGAGTTGGAGCACATCCCCAAAGTTCTTCAAAGGCTTGTACTTCTTCATCAATATCTTGTAGGGTTGGTGATGATTCAAATGACCAAACTATATGGCTACCTTTTTGTAGGACTGCTTTAGTCCATCCAACATCAGTATTAAGTTTCTGTTCAACATCTGTTTGATTTTTGCCTGATATCATTGATGCTAAACGCATAGCCATAGTATGAGCATTGGTGTCAGCAGATATGTAAAGAGTTGGAACATTAGTTTTTAATGCTAGTGCTAGAGCAAGTGTTGATTTACCTACTCCTGGAGCACCAGCAAACATAGAAACTTCTGAACGTCTCATAACAATTTTAGACGACTCAAATGATTTAAAGCAACTAGGTAGAGGTTCCCCTCCAATAGAAGCACGTCCAACAGACCTAACTAATGTACGCATCTATTAGCCCCTACCTATTCGCTAGAACGGAAATTCTTCGTCGACTAATTTACTGGCTTGCATTGGTCCGCGCCCTGAGGCATCGGACAGACCCACATTGCGTAAGGTTGACCCGTCTTGCTGGATATTCCCGACTTGTACTTGCGGTCCCCGTGTTGACATACTGGACCCGAGCCACCTGATGCTGGCGCTGCCAGGGGCGGTATCGAGGAGCGTGGAGGCACGGTGCTTGGAGTGGAACTTGGAGTTGATAAAGGGGCGGTAACACCTGCTCCCACCACCAACTGTCGAACTGCTGATATCTGAGTAGCAAAGTCACCAATGCCCTCTAGTAATACACTTAATTCATCTGCTGTGTTGGCTCTAATATTTATTAGGTCACCAAAACTAGTTTTGTATGATACTTGTAACTTCCAGTCTTCTGCCATTTATTCTTCCTTTTTCATAGAGAATTGACAATGAGCGGTTAATCCGCACATGTATTGACAAGCGTTTGTGTTGGGCAGGAATACGCCTGCTTTGCGGGCTTTGTCAAACCCTTTTACCAAGAACTCCATTTTTTCATATGTGTATCCTGATAAATCTACCATCTCTACAGTATTGCTACCGCGAGACATGTAATAATTTCCCCAGTTAATTTCGCCACCTAAAGCATCAGTACCAAAGGTAACCTCTAAACCAAGTTTATAAAAACCTAGTTGTAAAGTACTAGTTGGGGTATTCTTTGAAGTCTTAAGGTCAACTATTACTAATTGTCCATCAACTTCAAAGATGCGGTCTATAACCATCTTGACTGGAACATCAGCCACTACTGGCATTAGTTCCAATTCTATTGCTGGTCTGCCATCTGGAGCAGTCCAAATCTTCCAATTGGGATTCTGTTTACGCCAAGCAATATACTGCTCAACCCACACAGGTCCTTGTGCCTGCCAATAATTTATATCTTCTTTGTTAGGGTTTACCTTAGTAGCCCTACCACCAACTCTAGCATTGGTTAAATCTATACCTTCAGATTCTTTAGCCCAAGCCGTGTCCCAAAGGGTTTGGCTCATATAGTTTCCCTATCGTATAGTTCACACGCTAAGTGAAATGCTGAACCTCCCACAGACCAAACAGATGGCTCCTCTTCCTTATTCAGTAATCTACCTAAGTAGTACTGATATCCACAAGTTAGGTAAGTGCTGAAAGCACTATAGGATATATGTTCTGGTAGTGTATATTCTTCTAGTTTTATTGTCATTTGATTGAGTATATCATGATGGACTGGGAGCATGGGTAGGCTACTTAAGGTTGCCTCCCTACATGGGTTGTATCTATGTGTATAATTGATATTAATATAATATATAAAAGACCCCGAAGGGGTCATATAATATATAATTAATTATATATCTTAAGGAGAACTATATTGGAAATCGTAAATAATACATTTTGGGCTATCTTTTTTGGGTCTTCTTTAGGAACCCTAACTGTATACCTAATCACAACCCTAATCGATGAATATCGTTTATCAAGAGAGCAAAGAAACATAAGTCTCCTAATGGATGAATGGGAAGACCTAGAGGACTAGCAAAACACGATTTTAAACGACAAAAGACCCCCTACCTAGTATCTCTACTGGGTCAGGGGGTTTTCGTGTCTCTAAAGGGCCTTGTAGGGCTTATTAGGGGTATTTAATCAGTTACTTCCACGACCAAATTCTGTGGCTGATGGGTCTAATGCTTTGAGCACTGGTCCCGCTACAGCAGCAACGCCTGCTAATGCAAGTGTCTTTAGGTCAGTTGTTCCAGCAAGGTACAGCGCAATTACTGATGCAATTGCTGCACGAAGATAGGTAACTACGATTGCTTTTAATTTATCTTTATTCATGTTCCATCCTTAAGGGCGAGCAACGCCCATTACTAGGGAGTAGGCACGTTTCTTTAGATACACACCATCTCCGTTTGATTGACTGCCCTTATTATCCCCTGAGGTATTACCCTCATAGACCGTAAGGTATTTCTTTCCATCGTTACTAGCACAGATACCAACGTGGTCAGCCTCTGCATCAGCATCGAATTGAAAGAAAACTATATCTCCAGGCTGGGCTTTACCCACTGGGACTATCTTGCCTTTACTTGTAAACCATTTAAGTCCTGCTTGACAAGATGCAAATCCTTTTTTAGTTTGGGCTGCTATCTTTTCTCCTAGTCCTGCTTGGTCAAAGCACCAAGATACAAACATTGCACACCAAGGGTTGTAGTTAAGTCCATACCACTTGCCATACATACTGTCATTTCTTGTGCCTACTTCTTGATATCCAAGTTGAGACTTGGCGATGTCTACTACATTACTCATTGTCGTCCTTTGGGTTTCTTAGTCGGTAAGTAATTGCCCAAGCAATTAATGTTCCAATAATTGCGTAGCCAACTACAGTCTTTGCTGAACCATCAAGTACAACCCAGGCAATAAACATACCTAGTACTGTCCATAATTGTTCAATCATATCTCTTAATATTTTCAAGGCTTTCTCCTTCTAGTTGACTTAGGCTTATCGTTACCAGCCATAGGTCCACCAGCAGGGGAACTTGGCGTTGGAATTCTAGTTGCCGTACCTGCTGCCATACCTGCTGCATTTATAGCAGCCTGACTAGCGATAACAGATGCAACAATAATTTCTTCTGATTCTTCTCGTTCTTCATCGGACATATCAGCACCTATATTTGCTACGGCTGTTAATACTTGTCCTGGGTTATCAAAGATTGCACTTACTAATTCAGCAGGTGAATCAAATACTTGTAATGCAACAGCAACTTCTGCAGTAATTACAACTGCGTTACCATCATCATCAGTACGAACCTCTACTTGAGTTTGTGCTGGTAAATCTTCAAGAGTAAGACCTGCTTCTGCAATAGCCTCAGCAGTAATGGCTTCACCATCTGCTGCTTCAATGATTGCTTCTACTGCTGCTTCTACTTCTTCAGGTGTAGATTGCTCAGTAACTACAGGAGGGGCTATTTCTACAGGTATAGGGGCTTCCTCTACAGGTGCAGGAGGTGCCTCTTCTACGGGTATAGGAGGTTCTTCTACTACAACAGGAGGTGCTTCAGGCTCTATAGGAGGCTCTGGAGCCTCTATAACAGGCTCTACTACTACTGGTGTAGGTGGTTCTTCAACAAGAGCAGGAGGCTCAGGTACAGGCTCAGGTCCTATTGGTTCATAATTAATAAATATAGGTGGTACCACTGTGGTACTAGGTACAGGTTCAACCACCACAGGTGGTGGCGGGGGTGGTATTAAATTACTAATCAAAGTATAAGTACCAACAGGTCTTTGGTTTGCAGTAATATATTCAAATGAGGTAGCACGAATTGTGTATGTGCCAGGGGCTGCATTACCAGTTAACTTTGATGCCCAATAATTAGTTTGACTATTATGATTACTATCATCGTCTTGGCTAAGAACTACTTCACCTTGGCGTAATTGTATCCAAGAATCTACCCAAGCAACTCGCTCTGTAGTTACACCAGCAGGTGATATTTCAAATCTAGGACCAGTAGTTGTTTCAATTACATAATCAGTAGGAGTTGTTACCTCTACTACAGTATCTACATAAGCAATCTCTGGGGTTAATTCAATAAGTACTTCATCAGCGTAGGCTAATTGTGGTATTAAAAGTAGGCTAATCCCTATCAGAAAGGAGTAAATAAATCTGGTCAACGCGGGCTTCCAATCGTGTAATGCGTCCCTCTAGATTATGTCCCCCGTTACCATCAGGTTTAAGTTCTGATAGATAGTGTTTAACTAACCATCTAACCATTAAACCAAATGAGCCAATCAAAGTGCTTATTGCTAGTGCAAGACCAGCCCAGTCATTCGGTGTCATTATACTGTCCTAATCATAATCTCTATGATTCCTCCAAAGCCATCGAATCGTCTATCAGGTGGTGTCATACGAGTAAATGATATCTCTTCTATAACTGCTTGTAATGATTCAGATGTAGTTAAGTCTTGCCAAGTGATAACATCACCAGTCTTCTCAATCTCTTCTAGTAATCTGATGCGGTCAAATGCTCTACCTTCATAGCCAACAATAGTATTATATCTATCTGTCTCTATATCAAAGCAGTAAACAGGAAACTTAATAACTCTTACGCGAGGTGTAGCAATGGTTGACTTAGCCTGATAACCTTTAAAGGTAGGGCCAAGGGTAGTAGTTGTAGCATCACGGGCTAATGTAAATTTATAGGCTAAGAATTCTTGTGCATCAGCAGGAACAGAGGTAGTTATCTCTACTGGATTAACATCTGTATTGTAAACGATATGGTCATACTCTGTCTCAGTACCATCATCGTTAGTTCCTACACTAGATAAGGTAGTTTCTCCTACATTAAATGTACCTCTACCAATTAAACGTTTAAAGTTTTTAGGTTCTAAAGTTCCGTAGCGAATCTTACCTGTCTTGATATAACCAGATGGGGCTAGAACTGTAGTTGATTGGATAGCAATACCATTGCTACCAGATGTAGTAAATGCTATCTGGTCTGAGTTACCTATAAAGTCTACGCTAGTAGCATAGCCAGTTGCTCCGTCAAGGTAGGTATCATTAGCATAAGCAAAGCGTAATGTCTCAAGTTCGTTACCTAAATCAATTCTGTATAGTCCAGCATAGGTATTAGTTGTGCCAGTTACCCATACAAATCTATCTCTAAATGCAAAGTCTAATCCTGTATTGGCTGCTTCAATAATTAGTGGACCATAACTTAGGTCTCCATTAGTATCTGATATGGATGCCACACGCACACCCTTGTTGGTGCCGATTACTAGGTAGCCTAGATAGGATTCAATTTTATTAGGATATTCACCACTAGGTAGTTGCGCTGCAATAATACCTGAGGTAAGGGTTGGCATAACGCCAGCAGTAGATAAAGTAAATTTATAGATAGCACCATTACCACCAGCGTAGCCAGCAGCATAGATAGCAGAGCCACCTTCTGATATGGATGTCCAAGTCCAACCAGTGTTAGGGTGTGTATATGTAGCAGCAGGTAAAGTAGTAGTGCCGAGAGCACCAGTTAATTCATATATAGATGTACCTATACCAGCAACAAGACGTTGTTTAACCCAAGCCATCTTTACTGCAGCAGTACCAGTACTATAATGATTATTTAAAGCACCAGTATTACCAATTGTTTGATAAAAAATACGAGTAGCATTGGCAATAAATAATGTAGTTCCATTACTAACTACATCTACTATCGCAGATGCAGTAGTTGCATATGTAGTATTAGTTGAACCAGTAGTTGTAATGTCTTTAAGTGTGGTAGAGCCAGGAATAAAAGCAGTAACTACATCTGTAGTAGTAGACACATTTGATATAAGTTTATATATACCAGTACTAGTAGAAGTATTAGTAGTCTCTTTAAGTAGAGTTACTTGTCCCTTAGTAAATACATCTACATTAGAAGAGTCAGCAAATCTATGTGCTGTTGTCTCGCCACCGTCTGGGTCATAGAACTTAATACCTGTGCCAGAATGAAAAGATGATTGACTTCTAATCCACCAACCAGTAAGTGATTGCTCACCTGGTTCTTTGTTACTATCAAACTGGTCTTTCTTATAAGGAGCAGTCTGTCTGATGTATGGTCTAGCATCTGATACTGCATAGATGAACGGCATACCACCAAGGGCTACATCATAGGCTACATCTGTATTTGTCCAGACAGAACTGTCTGCTGTAATACCAAGGTCAACAGCAATAGAACGACCAATGCTAGCAGTTGCCGAACCTCGGCCTTCGGTAATATCACGACTGACCACAGTGCTCCTTTAAATAGTTGTTAAATATCTTAAACTTGTGATTTAAGGAATGAAAGGATTGCTGCAGATTTAGTCATTTCAACTGTTTCGCTACGAATTGCTGCACGACATTCATCTGCGTACCAAAGTTTTGAAAGCAACTCAACATCATTAAGCGATTCAATCTCGGCAATAGATGTGTGTTTATCTTTGATAGCCCTGTAGGCAATTAAATGTTCAGGCCACTCTGTAGGTAAAGTTTGTAAAATTGCAGTAAACAAAACGATATTTTGTTGATACTGATTGACTTCTGCTTGGCGTGCCTCAATTGGTGATGGTTGTGTTGATTCTGTCATTTTTTACCTTTCTTGTTGGTTGATTTTTTCATTTTCTATCTTTTTTGTTTATAGTCCAGGAAACAGCAAGTTTTTTGTGCTTTGGTTTGTGGTCAAACCTGTTGATGAAGAGTATAAAGTTCCAAAACCTGAGCCTGAGGTCCAATTATACACATGGAGTGTTGAAGTAATTGTCGGAAAACTTCCAGCATTCCTACTATAAACAATATCCTTACCATCATCAGAAAACATACAAAAGCCAATAGTATTTGTGTGAGCCGTAGGGCTACTGTACTTTGTGCCAAACCCTGAGGACCAAGCGTAAGCAACAGGGGTGGATAATGTTCCCGTTGCAACAGCATTTCCAGCAGAATTAAAACTTAATCCGCGTGGTAAGGCAGTAAGAGCGGTTGCAGGGTCAGAATACTTTGAACCATATCCTGAACCTGACCAAGCATACGCTGACCAGTAGGGTGTGCCGCCATTGCCATACACAACCACATCACCTGTTGAGTTAATTACAAGTAGTGTAGCACTGCCTCTGGTGCTCATTGAAGGAGATGGGTCAGAATATTTTGAACCAAAACCTGAACCTGACCAAGCATACGCTGTAGAAAAAGGGCTACCTTCATTTGCACAAACAATGGCATCATTTGTTTTGCTAAATACAAGATTTTGAACTATGCCTGGTGGCGGTGAAGCAGGGCTACTGTACTTTGTGCCAAAACCTGGTGACCAAGCGTAAGCGGATATATAAGGTGAACTACCGTGCCCCGCCGCTAGATAAGAGTTGTTTGGGCTAAATGCTGACGAATAACCCGTATTGATAAGAGCGGTTGCAGGGTCAGAATACTTTGAACCCCACGCTGAGGCCGTAATTGCATAAGCGCCAATATAAGGGGTTGAATCATTAGTTAGGCTGAATGTGTCAGGAGTAAAGTTAAACCCCACCCTTCTTATGTCAGTTGGTGGCGTTGTTCCAGGGTCAGAATACTTTGTGCCAAACGCATTGGCAACCCAAGGAATCGCAATAAGGTTGGCTTGAGCGGTAACGATTGTTGATATAAATGTTTTTACTAATTTACTAGATGCAATAATTCCCAATATTGGCATTAAGAAATATCTCCAATTACTATCCAAGAATTTGCTGCAATCTTTAGACAAGTTGCCATTGAGTTAGCCACACGAAGTTTAGGTGTAGCACTTGTTGCACCTGTTGAAATAACAGTTGTAGTTCCTGGAGTAACTGCGCCTATTGTAGGTTGACCCGCTCCAGTTATCCAAAACACATTAAACTGTGTCCCGATAGCAAAGTTAAAGGTAGCATCTGTTGGGATATTAAACTGAGTAGTTGAAGCATTGTTCATTGAGAACACGCCACCCTCATCACCTGTTACCGCAGTATAAGCAGCAGTCTTAGCAGAATAAGTAAGTGTAATCTTAGGGTTAGTGATTACTGGTGTGGTCAGGGTCTTGTTTGTAAGAGTCTCTGAACCAGTAAGAGATACAAAGTCATCTCCTGATAGCGCAGAGTTAAATTCAGCAAGTGTTCCTGAAACCGTATTGCTAGTTAGGCTTACAGTTTTATTAGTCAAAGTAGTTGTGCTTGAAGCGGTAACTGTAATATCGCTAGTCAAAGCAACTGTACCTGTAGTTGTTGGAAGGGTCAATGTGCCTGAATTGACGATGGTAGCAATGACTGGAGATGTTAAAGTTTTGTTTGTAAGGGTATCTGTTGTAGCGCGACCAACTAAAGTATCTGTTGCTGTTGGTAAGGTAACAGTTCCAGTATTGGTAATAGTTGAAATTGTTGGGGAAGTAAGTGTTAACCCAGTAATTGTGGTTACTGTTGCACCTGATGGAATAGAAGTTGAACCAAGTGTTGGTGTTGAATAACCAGCAACTGTTCCCCAAGATGAAGTAGTTCCATCTGTTGTTAAAAACTTACCTGAGTTACCAGTCTGACTTGGTACTACATATTGAGTTGAATCTGTAGCAACCAAAGTTTTAGATGATGGAATTGTAGTTCCATTTATAGTACCTGCAACGGTAGCACCGCTAAGAGTAGGCGTTACTATAGTAGGACTGGTATCTACTACAAACTTAGTACCAGTGCCTGTCTGAGAAGCAATAGAGGTTGCGGCACCTACAGAGGTAATAGGACCAGTTAAATTGCTAGGTGCAAGAACTACGTTGTCAAGATAGTATTTAGTAACTACATCTTGAGCATTAGTAGGGTCACCTACACCTGTAATTTTGCTAGTACCCATAGCAATAGCGCCAGACATTGTTCCACCTGCAAGTGGAAGCATAGTGTCAGCATATGCTTTGGTTGATGCATCAGTTGATACTGTTGGAGTACCAAGACCTGTAATCTTATTTGTTCCCATTGCAATAGCGCCAGAAAGTGTTCCGCCAACCAAAGGAAGCATTGTGTCTGCATAAGCCTTAGTAGCAGCATCTGTGCTTACAGTAGGGGTTCCAAGACCAGTAATCTTGCTAGTACCCATAGCAATAGCACCAGACATAGTGCCACCTGCAAGTGGTAATTTGGCTGCTATTGAGTTAGTTACTGTAGTTGCAAAAGATGCATCATCACCAAGGGCTGCAGCCAACTCATCAAGAGTATCTAAAGCACCAGGTGCTGCTGCAATAAGGTTGGTTATTTGTAAGTCTGTGTATGCCTTTGTAGATGCATCTTGTGCCAGCGTAGGGTCAGCAAGACCTGTAATTTTTTGAGCGTTAAGTGCAACTGATGCAGTAGGCGCAGCCATCTGGTCTAAGCGAGACGTTCTTACCTGTGTATCAAAGTCTGAGATAGTTGCCGCTAATTGAGTACCAGTATGGTTGGCACGGGCTAATGGGTCTGAGGCTAACTTGCTAAGAGCAATAGCAGCAGATGCATTAATATCTGCATTTACAATTGTACCATCAGCAATCATAGTGCTAGTTACGGTACCAGTATCAGTAACCGTAACTGCCGTTCCAGAAATTTTAGTTTTATCAATTGCTGCTGCAGAATTAATATCTGCATTAAGAATAGTGCCATCTAAAATCATAGTTGATGTTACTGTGCCAGTATCTGCCTGAGTTACAGCAGTTCCAGCAATCTTTGTGGCTGTAATAGCAGCAGAAGCATTAATGTCGGCATCTACAATTATATTAGCAGCAATGGCTGCTGTAATGCTTGCATTTCCAGTTCCATCAAATGATGCAGAAGTACCGCTTACATCACCAGTAAGACTAATTGTACGCCCCGTAGCAAGGGCTGTAGCAGTAGCGGCAAGAGTTGCCGCACTAGCAGTACCAGTTAAGTTACCAGTTACGTTACCTGTAAGAGCAGCAGTTATAGTTCCAGCGGTAAAGTTACCTGAAGCATCACGGGCTACAATGGCTGATGCTGTGTTAGCAGATGCAGCAGTAGTAGCAGAGTTAGATACTTTAGAAGCAGTTGAAATAGTTGCTAATTTAGTATCAACAATTCCAGCACTTGCATTAATATCGGCATTAAGGATAGTGCCATCTGTAATCATAGTACTTGTTACAGTACCTGTATCTGTAGTTTTAATTAAGTTAGCAAGAGTAATTCCGTGTGCGGTAGTTGTATTCTCAATGTGAGTGTTAGCATCTTGTAAGTCGCGACCAATAACCATATGACGAATTACTGCGCCAGCAGAGTGGGCTACGCCAGTAGAACCATCAATGCCACGAGCAATAGTAAGGGTGTTACCAGATGCGTAGTTACTTACATCTACAATTTCTTCAAGGGCGGTATCTGGGTCGATAACAACGGTATAGGTTTCACCTACTGCAGGTGTCTTGCCACCCATAAGGTTTGCACCAGAACCTACCGTCATAGTACTATCAACGGATGATATACCGCTAGATAGTGTGGTCTGTTGTGCTCGTGATGAGTATTTTCTAGTTGTCATTTATGTTCCTATTTAGAGGGAGTAGTGGACGCGGATAGGATATTTGTCTTGTTGGCTCTTAATTTCTTCGGCTAGTCTTTGACTATACAAAGCGTAAACTTGTTTGGTAAGTGATTGAGATGAACCGTATGGTCGTTTGTTATCTACCTCATCAGCCTGTGGGCTAACCATTCCTGCACGTGCTGGGTCAAGGTTACTAAGCAAACGATAGGTAGCACCAAGGATAACTAAATCCTTGCAGGACTCAGGTAGTCCAGTTTGTGTTGGGAACTCTTCTGCGTTAGCAGTAAATATAACTGGGTCTTTAGCATAAACAATTTGAACAGTTCTTCCAGATGGAACTACATCATAAATAGATACAGTCTGACCGCTAGTAAATGCAGTTGAGTTAGCATTGCCATCAAAGCGGTAAGAACGAATAGGAATCCACTCTTTGCTAGCACCAATTGATTGATATGCAATACTAAGAATTTTACGAATATCTAATGTAGTACCAGTAGTAGGTAATCTAAAGGCTGCAACAGCAGCATTGGAAGTAATAGTAGTTGTAGCAGCAGCAAATATACTGGAGCCTATAGCATTGATAGTATCGTTGATTGCTCTCTTAATTGAAAATCTTGGGAAGGTTGGAGAGATA
>JGI12421J11937_10000937_pt1 | contig 11671 bp, 6 predicted proteins | sample LakErihyJuly2011_2_FD_11937 | JGI IMG/M metagenome (IMG submission 11937)
ATTGGTTCAAAAACAACTTTAATTTTCAAAACTTAAAGTTTTTCTGCAATTCTTCGATTTTTCTAAGTTATGAAAAAATCGGTAGATGAATTTACTATGTTTTTGAGAAAATCAGTTAAAAGCTAGAAAAAGCCTGATTTTCTTGAATCTATGGGTTTTTATATAAAAATAATCAAAGCCTTCGGCTTATTTTTATATGTTTTATTGCAAAATCGGTATGTTCACCAAATTAGAACAGCCTTTTATTTTGTAATTTTCTCTATTTTATTCTCAAATTTCAAATTTTAAGGTTTGAAATTCGCCTCTATTTTATTTTCAAGCGACCGTACGCTTATTTTCCGACAAAATGCTATGTTCTATGGGAAAAAAGGAGTTTCGCTGGAAATATTCAAATAATTACACGTTTAATATTTTCAATTTGTCTTCCACTTACCTTAAACTGATAGACGTATCAGCTAAGTTCCCAGTTAAATGGAGGATATTTTCTACTTTATCTCTTTATTTTGAGATTATTTTTACTTTTGCGGGTGGGTTTTAGTTACTTTTGCTTTTTGTTACTTTTTACTGTTGTTTGTTTGACTTGTAATCCTTGGTTGCTTGATTCGTTTATGAATTCACTGTTTGTGAATTTTTGAACTCAATCTTAGGTCGCTGATTATACTACTTAAAAAGAACCTGAGTCGGCGAGTTATGAAAAACGTCTCCGGCTAAAAATTGAATTCTTTTAACGGCTCGAAGGACCACTTCTTATGCGGGGTGTTTTTAGTTGTTCTCTTCGAATTTAGTGAAAAATCGGTAGATTTAGACCTATTTAGACCTTTATAACCCTGGAAAGGGGGGTGGGACCTGTTTTATAGGCTAAAGAGCGTACTAATATGACTAAAGGAGGACTGTAAAAACCTTAGTCAAAACACGACACACAAGACCTCTATATACCTATCCTAATGAATCCTACACTTTATATAAGAGTTATTTTCTAGTCAGTTTTCGAATAAGCTCTCACTCTCTTTTATGCGAGTATGCTCCTACTCTCCTTTCTTTATACGTAAGCGCTATTCAGACTTGAGAAAGTCTCTTTAGTATGTTTGTGCGGACACCTATACTACTATACTGCCAAACACGTTAGAGGTTTGAATATGTTTGGAGATTATGTCTTATTCTTAAGAATGACCGTTTATGTTTTTGAATCAGCAAGCCAAAGATTAGAAAAGAATTGGGTTTTTAATTTTTATTGATATGAATCCCAATGATAATAATAATAATCAAACAACAAAATGAAATGAAAAAATATTTACAAAAAAATGCAAAGTGTTATGATCAATGAAAAATGTTTATAAGTGAATCTTTTGGACTGTTTTCAGTCTATGTCTCAATGCTTTTTGAGAAAAAAGATAGTTTATATCCTCTATTTGATTTCTTACGTTCAATGTTCTTGTTGATTAAGTCTTCTTATTCACTGTTTATTGAAATCACTTAGAACTTTTTATTTGAGGAAAACACTTGCACAAAAATTATGAAATGTACACGTAACAAAATATGGTGATCACTATAGTCAGTTGAGCACTGGAAGTAACTGTTGAATACTGGTTGAAGGGCTTCTATGAACTGTGGTGGACTGGGTAAAGAAGAGGGGGTCTTCTTTATATTTATAGTTTTTTCATCCCCATTTGGAAGCTTCTGGAAACTGGCTGATGAAATCATGGTGAAATTGATTGGAATGTGGCAGATGGTTTTTGGAACCATTTCTTGGAAATATCCTGAAAATTCCTTGATCTCATTTTGGTAATTGTTGCAGTTGCAACAAGGATGTCCAAAACTCCCTGGAATAGGGGGAAAAACTGGCGGCAGATTATGGTTTCATGCTCAAAGTGAGCTTAGGGAGGGTGAAAATTATTAATATTTACATTTAATTGATTACTTTATTAACTATATCTAATGTTTTTGTATTTTTATTGGTTTTTCTTGCATGTTTATTTTATTTACATTTGAAAAGTACTCCTGTTTTATTCTGTACATCCATACTCTTAATTGCCACTTATATGTACAAACAATGACGCAAAATTGAGCAGTTTGAAAAATAGAGAGTGGGAATGTGACTGTTTTTGAACACCTGCACATTCCTTACTCAAATATACGCATTTTGGAACATTCCAGAAATGACTCATCCCAGTTTACACTTGAATGAGCAATTTCACTTTTACTTCCTGTTGACAGAAGTCTGCCTACCGATTCTGAACATTCCTTATTCTGAGTCATATTTTGACTTCTCAGCCAAAAGTTTAGCGACCGAATATTGGACAGGTGAACTCTCCCCAGACAGGAGGGTGCATGGCAGCCGACCGAAAAAAGGGGAAACTGCATTGCATTGGGAATCGGTAGTTTGAAAGAAATGCGTCTTAATTCAATTACTACTTATTTGGACGGTATATCACAGCCAAATATTACCTTGAAGGTTCATTCAACTTTAATGTCAAATTGGAACTTTTTTAATACTGAATTACACAATGTTGGGAAACATATCATCTACGTTCTAATTAATTTAATTTATTTTCTTAAATCTAAGTGCAAAAACATGCTATCAGCGTTTTAAATATTACCCTCAGAACACAGCATTTATAAAGTGATCACAATATAGATACTGATTACTATAAGAGATAGAGGTACTTCATAACAAAAAAGTTTTTTATTTTTCAATAAAACACTCTGCATAAGAATACCCCCTTGGTAATTTTTAATATTGAAAAATTAAATGCTCTTCCGCATTTAATTTTCCTGCTCATAACGAAAAAACTTGTGCTGTCTAAATACATATTACTGAATCTACCTAAGGTAGGTTCTGGTAGCAGTTGGATTTTGCGGCTGTTGGCGGGGCCTATAATCGCTAACGTCATTTTCAGATTCAACCCTTTTAATGTCATAAATTGAAGATTTTCTTGAAATTGCGGGACTCTTTCTTGGCAAGAATTTACCCATTTCTTGGGTTTCATTTTCAAAAGGAGGGGCTGAAGCAAGGGATTTATTGGAGGGATAATAATTTTTGTCAATCTTTCTGTTTTCTCTTATTATTGGGTTGTTGGTGGGGTTGCAGTTGCAACAGTTGTCGCCTCCGCAGCAGTTGCGGAAACAATAAAATAATCTTAGGAAGCAGCAGCAGAAAGTTTTTGCAATGCCAAGGCATTTCTGAGGGTCAAAAATTGCTAGAATTGTGATAAAAATGGAGAGTGATGCAAATGCTGCTCCTATTGTTGAAATAAAAACTAGTTGGACAGGGGTGAGTTCTAACTGGCTTGAGGGGTTAGGCACAATTAGAGGAGGGGATTGGGTAACCACCAATCCGATCTTTTGGTTTTGAAAGAAATCATGTTGGAGTTGGGGTAGAATTGTTTTTTCTGTTTCGTTAATGTACTCTTTAATCTCACATTCTGTTTCAATGAAAGTGGGGAAATTAGTAAGTAATTGCGTTTGCTGAATGTGAGTGTCACAAACCACGCTCACCCTTGCCGGTCGGACGGAGCTGATGACCACGGACTTGGAACCCGGGACGCATTCGGATCTGTAGGCCAAAATGTTCGGTGGTGCTTCTGCTGTAGGACATTTTTCGATGTCTAATGATTCATCTTTTTGTGTCAAGGCTTTGCCACAAAGTAAGAGATTGTGTTGGAGATCTTCTTCGACACCGGGAGTTTGGTACCCCGTGCAGATCTTATCTTCATTTTTTGTTGAGCATTCCAAAGGGGTTGGCATGCTGACAGAGGCTTGAGTATAACGTAAAGCCTTGGTGACATACTTGATTGTAGTTATCTTGTTGTTGTAGATGAGAGGCTTCACGAAAAATGTTTTTGCAATATCGTTTTTGTCATAGATTCTTGTTGAAAGTTGAGCCATCACTAAGGTTGGGTTGTTTATGCCCAAGGAAGTAGCAATGTTGGATGTAGCAGGTGTTGACAGCAATGGCACNATTTGAACAGGGCCGCAGAGTCCGAACTGGTCCGGGTCCATTCCGAGGAAAGTCAGCATCCTGTCTTCGTCGACGTGGGGCAAGTTAATGGANTTGTTATTAAACATAAAGTCTGAAAAAACTCCATTGGAAGTTACTTTATTATTTATTTTGAAATCTTGCTTTAAAGTTTTTAAGTTGTTTTTGAATTCAATGAAATCTTTGAAATCGGTAGGTGATGTATTTTCCCAGCCCTCAACATTATTATATTTTTGAAAGAAAGTTCTTATTTTGGACACAATCAGTGGAATTGCAAGTTTGTAAGCTCCTGTAAGGAGAGGGGAGGGAGATTTTGAAAGTAAGTTGAACTGAGTAGGTAGTTTTGAAACGACCTCTCCAAGATTTTTGACAGTTTTAAGGGAATTAATTATTGTTTGGATTGTTCCAATGAAATTGCTTCTGAAAAGAGGGCGATCCCAATAATTATTTGGTTTGCTGCAAAGTGCTGGCATAACTGTTTCGGATGCATTAACATCGCCGACAGGGTATCTGATTGAACCGTCCAACTGGAGGTAGGGGGGCATTACGTTAGCTATGGTGGTGAATGCAGTCTCAAGAACCCCCTTGGCCATAGTAGGCCTATGTAGTTGTTTGAAGTTTGGGGAGTAAATTGCTTTTTGGTATGGTAGTGTGAAAAACGGGGTCATGTTCATATTTTCTGCTTTTAATATTTCAATTATCTTAGGGATTTCCCTAGGTTCAAGCTGTAAAAGTTGGGCATTGAGACGACTGCATTCTTCCTGAATATCCTGCTGTGGGACATTTATTTTGATCACATTTAGCCTAGGGGTAAAGGGAATCAATGTGACGGGTTCCCTTGCCTCGAGTGCTTCCAAAGTGGAATAGTTTGATGCTATTTTCTCAAATCTTTGAAGATGACTCTCCATATTTGAGAAAGTTTCAATGTAATTTTTGAAATCAATTGGCATTTGATGAGTGAAAGGCTGACTGACGTAAAAGCGATCAATTTCGGTCAAAACCGCATATTTGCCACAAATATCTGCTCGGACCCCTAGTGGGTACCTTGAAAACAAAAATAGCGACAATGTCACTAAAAACATGGAAAGTTCCATCTTAATTATTGTGGATTTAGAGTATGGTTTTCAGGAATAGAAAATTAAGAAAAAGTGTAATGAAAATAAAAGGTAAAAAGGAGTACACTAATTCTTCGGGGGTGAAACCAATCTTTTGCCAGAAAAAAGAGAGCTTATCTTTTTTAGGAGTGCTGATAGTCCGAATCCCGGTTTCGTCGATGCTGTCGATGTTGTCCTTTTCGCCGTCGTTGTCGTCCTTGGTGTCGCGCAAGTCCCACCACTCTTTGAAGGTGAGGACGTTTGAAGTTTCTCCTGGCTTGACGTGTCGCTGTAGGCAGTTTTTACAGATGAGGGATCTCTGTCGTAGGGTGTTGAAGATTCTGTTAGCTGAGCAGGTTGTTATTGTGCACCTGGGCTGAGCATGAGGAACCTTGCACCTTGGGCAGAACTCAAAGTGTCTTGCTTCCACGCTGCAAAAAGGTAATTTGTGAGTGAAATGACAAGTTTTGCAATATCGGTATTCCAAAGGATCAGGGTCAGGTTCATCAGGTTGGTCAGGGGCGACAGGTTTATCTGGCTTAGGGCGGGAGGCCAGGGCCAAATCTCTGAAGGAAAAGCCCACTTGGTAAGCGCTGGAGATAATCTTGAGTTCCTTGGGTTCTGATTTTTGGATTAGGCCAGACATGTCAGTATGCCTATGGTTACACTGATGACAGTTTAACTTGGTGGCCACTCTGCTTCGTTTTTCAGCTGGCCGGAATGGTTTGACATCTTCGCATGCTTCGGCTTCGTGACAAGGCCCTGGCTCATGTTTGCATGAGCAGTTGGTACACTGGATGAANTCCACGTCAAGGTCGGCTGAGTCGAGGTGTTGAGGTTTGGGCTGGTGACGTCTTCCACAAATGTTGCATAGATACTTCCGGGTACACTTAGTTTGATTATTTCTAAGTGCGTCTCCACATCTTCCTTCAAAACAGGCCGGAGGGGGGTGACCTTCCCCGCAGCTGAGGCAGGAAATGGTTGGGAAGGATCCTCCTTTGTAGTAGTGGGAGCTGTATTTATTCTGAAGATGTCTTCGTCCGCATCTGGAGCAGATTCGCCTTGTGAGAGGGTACTGAAGGGGNAGATATTTGGANGAATACAAAGGAGTCCGGATTGTACCCAAACTTGTGCAGGAGCCAACTAGGCAGTTTGGAAAAGCGTGTCTTTTTCGGCANTAACCGCATTCTACNGACTCTGGAGGAGTATGTTTCAGATCTGGGAGGTGTCGACCTCCGCAGCTCGCGCAGATATGCTTTGATGGGTTGTTTTGCTTGTAGATTGCCGGATGTGTTTGGAAGAGAAGACATGTTACGTTGTTGCAGTCCCTTTGCTCGTGGTCGATGTCGCAGACGTAAGGTTCAAGCTGAACGCTGGTGCAGGATCCGATCTCGCATTTAGGATTTTGGTGTTGTCTTTGACACAATTTGCAGAATATGACCTGATCGTTACGATCGTCCTCGTTGGAGCTGATGTGGCGGCCTCCGCATTGAAAGCAGATTGATTTTGTAAATGAGTTTTCTGATGAGGTGATTGCTTCGACGTTGTCGCAGCCTCCCCTGTAGCAATGAGGACCTTGGTGAGTTGTGAGACAGTAGGAGCAATGAATGGTTGTAGATTCGATCTGGAAGTAGTCGTTTTCTTTCTTCCGGGCGGGAAGCATCGGCAGCTGGAACGGTTGGTCGGACTCTGGAAAGGTAGGCCGAAGGGGGAAGCCAAACCTTGGTTTGAAAGGTTTCGCTTCAGCCCGGAGGGGCCGGCTTCTGATGAATCCTGGTTCGTCGGGGTCCAGGAAGGTTTTAGTATCGTCTGGCATTCTGGTTTACACTGTTTCACTTAATATTTGATTTTTGAACTTAACTACTAGGGTCTCAGTCTTTTTCTGGTTGTTTCTGAAAAAATTAAAATTAAATTACGTTATATACAATATTTACAAGTCTTTTTTAGTTCAAAGCGACAGTCAGATAAAACAACAAATGGAAGTCCCTGCTTTTAAGCGATTGCTTCTTGTTTTTCTGTACTTGTTTTTAGGTAGTATTTCACTTGTCTAAGCCGTCTTTTGAACTTTCTATTGATTTTTTCACTTTTTCATGAATCTGGAGCTGCCGGAAATTGTCAAAATTGTTTCGGTATGTTTTTCTTTTTTCGGTAGAAATGGTAGTTTTCACTATTGGGTAGGCAGGCGCGTCCAGTATAAATGATTCTTCTTTTTCTTCATGAGGTGTTGCAGGCTGAAGGCCAATACTCCAGGTGAAGTTTCCTAATATTGGTCCTAGTGCCTGGTTAACGAGATTGATGTCCAAAACAGGTGAAAATTGGGTCATGACGGGTCCCAAGTAATTTTCTTCATTAAGACTTGGGTTTAAAATTTCAATGTCACTGTCATCTCCGTCATTCTCAACTGACACTCTTTGAACTATTCTGAAGTCTGCTGATGCTCTTAAATCTCTGTATGGCCGGAATGGTCGTTGATGTCCGGCTTCTTCTTCCTCTTCTTCTGGCTGAGGTATGGCCACATAGGCTGGGTGGTGGCCAAAGGAGGGAAACAGGAAGGTGCTGTCATATTCGATTATTTGAAGTTGAGGGATGGGCTCTCCAGGTTCACGGGCACTAAACTCTGGTGGAGGGGTTAAAATGTCACTATCATCTCCATCGCTCTCTTCTTCTTCTTCTTTTTCTTCTTCTGTGTTGATTAATGCTTCCAAATATTCCCAATGAACGAGTTCATACACGTATTTGTAGAATTTCTCGATTTGCTTAGTTGCTTTGATCAATTTGACAAAGAAGTCATTGATGAGGGGGAGGTCCCCTTCCGTCAATATTCTTCTTCTTCTTGCTTTGATAGCTCCATGCTGTGTATAGTTATAAGGCTTGAGGAAATGCCATGAATATTCGTCGGTGTTAAAACATCCAAGAGGCCTGTGATTCAAAGAAGACACTTCAAACCGTTGTCTTAGTATTTCTCTGAACACTTCACTCTCGAGCACTGCTTCTTGAAGGTAATCTACCGAAAATAACTCAGGGTTTCGCATTCGGTGTCTATGTTGTTGGTAGAGTCTGTGAAGATGATCAGGGTGGAAGTTTCCATGTCTTTCTATTGTTCGTTCCAGCCTCTGAAATTCTTCTGCGTCTTCTTCTTCATTTCTTCTCTGCTCTTCCCGAACATGCTGTTGTTCAAGAGGAGGCAAGTGAGAGAATTCATCACCATAAGGTGGCATTTTTTAGATTTTCTTCTTTCAAAGACAATTCTGCTGGAAAAAATAACAATTAGTTCTAAACATCCTAACTCCCTAGTTAATCATAAATACATATATTTTAATTTTTAATTATTTGTGAAATAATTATAGAAACTGGGATTTCTAGTTTTTCACTTTTCTTATGGATATTCAAGGAGAACTTCTGCCAAAATCTTGGCGCCTAGAAGCATGTTGCTAGCTAATTCATATGCTCCTAGTTCGTTAAGATGAATTCCATCTGGTGCGAAATATTTGTTCGCTATTATGTAGCCTTCAGGCTCCGCAAAGAAAGAGTATGAGTTGAAATGGCCAAAGATCTTTGCTGACCTACCTTGTTTGCGGAGCTCATTTATTTTTGTTTTGAGCCGGTCATCTAAGTACTCAGAGACTGGCCTAGTTTGAGCATCGGTTTGAGGGCTAGGCATTACTCCACAAATCAAAAGGGGATGGCAAGTGCCTTTGTGGAGCTCTATGATTTCCAAAGTATGCTTCCATACTCTGAAAGCGCCCATCAATGCGTATTGTCTAATGTTGTTGTCTCCTAAGAGGAGAATGGAGATTCGAGGGTTTGGTGAATCTTTTATTTTATCAAAATCTTCCCTGTAGATGTCTACAAACTGTTCATCAATGACCCGACCACTAACAGCATCAATCTCTGGGAATCTAAGTAGACCTTCGTGTTTGTAAGCTTTTTCCAATTGTTGTGGAAAATAGTGATGGGCGAGGCCGTGACTACTTGTCCATATTTTAACCTCAAATGGTTCCCTAGGTTCTCTATTTGGCTCCATTGGGCCTTGCATCTTTCTCTAATTTGTCTTTTTCTATTTTTGTAAGGTGTTCTACCGATTTCGCATACAAATTCAGGAATTCGTGCAGGTCTATATTTTGAATCTTTGAATAAGATTCGCATATTTCTTTTAAGGCTACAGAGTCTGCTAATGCATCATGTGCATTAGTCAGCTTAACTTTTGTGTGCTCTGCTAATGTGGACAAACGGTGATCTCGAATTTCTTTTAGTTTCTTTCTAAATGCTGGTAGTGTGTCATGGATCATCAATACGTTTTCTGGGAATTTTATTTTTAGTTTCAGATATATTTTTATGATTATTTTTGCATCAAATGAAAATCCGTTATGGTAAACCAAATGAACTGGTTTTTGAAAAGACAAAATCCAATCTCTGAAATCACGCAAACCTCTATGTAGGGAAACGGAAGGAACTAATCTACCGTTTTTGTATAAGTTGTTTCTGTAATAATATAAACCTGTTATATTAGTACATTGAAGGGGTAAATCGCTACCAGGGTTAATGTGAACGTTGAATGTTTGGCCGTCTTCGGCTATAGCAGATATTTGCAATATCTTAGTAGCTGATAATGAATCAGTTTCTATGTCAGAATATATCAAAATAGGTTTATCTGAATTGGCGATTGCCATTGAAAAGTAACCATACCTTTAGTATGAAGTGCTTGATTCTTGATTTTTGATTTTCTTAATGTTCACCTTTATTCTTTTGCTTTCAGGTAAGTACTGTGAATTTCAGAGAAAGGATCCGCTTCTTTTATGTCATTTTTAACAGGTTAATATGACTCAGCTTACGCCCCTTCAGGAGTTCTGGAGAGTGAACGTAAGGGAGTCAATTAATACTTGAGTAATTGTTTCGTTTTTGTCATTCATGTATTATTTTATTGAAAAATCGGTAGACCGATAATCGGTCGGTGATTTTTAAGCATTCTGATTGGTTAGTGCATTCCAGTGTGTCGTGTAGGTTAACGCCTCCCCTCCCAGTCTCACATAGGGGATGAATTGAGGACAATTTCAATGTCTACACTCATCTGTGTTTTAAAAGCTACCTGTACAAATCCTACCGATATTTCGATTGGTGCGCATTTAGATATATTCATCTTATCAAATGTGTGAGAGAGAGAGTTATTTTTCCTAATTTTCGCGGGTTAAAAAACCATGTATTTTTAAAATCTTCTTGATTTATATTCATTTCTTTTTCTTTCTTTATTCAAATTCAAGGATAACTGTTAACCTTCTTCCTACTTCGGGCATCGAACTGCTAACTGATGATACTTTTCAGTAGCACAAAATTTCTCTTGAATTTTGTAAGTTCGGAGAGGCAAAGCCTTAGTCTAACCCGACCCGGTACTCATCCGGCGTGCTGTCAGTTAGCTTCAACTACTACCTAATAATCCCCCAGGGTATCAATCTGACGTAGATTATTCAAATATTCTTTTCTCAGTTTTCAGGCCCAAATACATTTTATCCCCATTTTCTTTTATTCTTTTATAATTTTTATGGTTGCACTTTTTACAATCCTAATAACAAATAAGAAACCTAAAAAGATAAATCCCGTATTCTATATTAAGATAACCGGTTTTTGAAAAAACGCGTTTTTATGTTTTATTTTAGTTGGTTGGGGGGTTTTTTAGCATAAACGTTCTTCGTTTAGTAAGGCCATATATCTTATCATATCGTATTTCATTTTTCGAACTCGAAATGGTCAGTTCATTATAATATTCAGTAATTTGACACTTATAAAGTGCTACGGCCACGCTTTTACTTTCTTAGCTGGCTTATAATTTTTTATCATTCGCTCACTGGCTCTGGGGTAAAACAGTCTTCCTGTTTTCCCTTTTTCTTGAAACTTCTTCTTGAAGTTTTTGTTTGTGAAGTTTATCTTAGTGTTTTTCAAAGTGACGCTTGCGCAATGGATCTCAAAGTCATACTCATGCTGGTAAGTGACTTTATATTTTTTCTTTATTTTTGATTTTGCTTTTTGTCTTTCAATGTTTTAACATTGTTGATTTTCGCTTGCTTATTATTTTCTTAATTCTTTTAAGTTCGTTGCTTCTACCGTTTCTTCCCAATGGGCGGGAATGGAGGAGAGGTTGGGAGAGGCGACTCCACTTCCTGTGAAGGCTGCGGAATCGGTTGTCTCTCAAGTGAGTTTCTATTTATACTTTCTCCTTTAAGTTTCATACCTTTTTCTGTTAATTTTCGGTATTTCCTAGTTATCCTGCTTTTTCTGTCCTTATTCTTAATTATTATTCTTTTTATTTGTTTTAAGGGTCTGACCATGGGAAACGCTTCCGAGCCTGAGCTGGAGGTGGACACGTTCAACATGACCGAGGCCATCACCGAGTCACTCATTCTCTTTGAGGTTTCGAGTTCTGAGGGACCGGCTACCGATTCCCCTACGACCACGCCTTCAACCGAACTGGCTGAGAGAGAGGAGGTCATTCTGGAGGTCGGCACGGAGAGGCCTGTCGAGGTCGTCACGAGGCCAGGACATCGGAACGTTTGTCAGGACGAGGTAAGACTTATTTATTCCTACTAGGATTACTTAACTAGTGATTTTG
>JGI12421J11937_10000940_pt1 | contig 11658 bp, 10 predicted proteins | sample LakErihyJuly2011_2_FD_11937 | JGI IMG/M metagenome (IMG submission 11937)
CGGCTGTTACCTGTGCCGCTGTTAAATGGGTGTTGTTTAAATTTGTAATGGCCATGTTGTTATGGTTTTTTGGTGATGCCTACTCTTTAAAAGGATTTTCGGCTTGGTCCTTTGTTTTTAAATACTGTGTTGGTAAAAATTGAACGCTATAAATTAACTTTTTATGCAGCACTACTCCTGTTTTTAGTGCCTTGTAAAGTCTCTTTTTATACTATTCAAATTAAGTAAATAAAAACTAAAGTTTTTTTAACAAATATTAAATAATGCATCGCCCTTCAAATTTTTGCAAAAATAAACCCGATAACGCGGATTTACTTGGTCAATTCGCTGCGCTCGGGTACAAATCCGCTATTCCGTTTATATATCCAGTTTCAATTGTTCTGGCAACAATCGAAACGTCATTCTATGGTATTTGGTCACGCCATATTTTCGTATTGCTTCTCGGTGTTCTTTTGTGGGATAGCCTTTGTTTTGTTTCCAATTGTACATCGGGTATTCCTCGTGAATAGCGTTCATGTACTCATCCCGATAGGTTTTTGCCAACACGGAAGCTGCGGCAATGCTCAAATATTTCGAATCGCCTTTAATAATACTTTGATTGGGAATGGATTGTAACAAGTTGATTTCAGCAGTAGAAAATGGTTTCCCGAAACTGGTTTTCAATCCTAATTTTGCGTTTAACAATCGGTTGCCATCCACAATTATAAATTCGGGAGTGGGGTTTAATTTCAAAATGCTTTCTTGCATTCCTTTCATCGAGGCATTCAGGATATTGATTTCGTCAATTTCATTGGGATGCAAATGGGTAACGGCAAACGAAACGGCTTGGTTTTCGATAATGGGTCTGAGCTTTTCTCTTGTTTTCTCAGAAAGTTGTTTGGAATCGTTTACTAATTCAAGAAGCAACTTTTCGGAATCATTGATAGTTTCCCCTTGGGGGTTAGGGGGGCTCAGGATGACCGCTGCTGCCGTAACGGGGCCCGCAAGACAGCCGCGACCGGCTTCGTCAGTTCCCGCTTCAATGCGGTATTGTGAATACGTAGGGAGCAACATTTTACAAAGTATTAGAACAACAAATATTGTAAAATTTCTTCAAAAAAGGCTGTTTTATTTCTATTTCCCAAAACATTCCCATAAATCAAAGGGTTTTTTTATTTATGTGTTTTTTCATTTACCTTTGCTAGGTTCAGATGCTACAAATAAGTGCCTAATTTATCCTTTTTCAAATGAGAATGCTCTTTTTCATATACTTTTTAACTTTGTCAACACTGCTGTTTTCTCAAGAAAAAAAGGCCAATGAATTGGATTTTAATAGCAAATACAATAGCTCTGATTCTATTAAAAAACCCAAAGCGAAAGTAGCGACAATAGACCTGTATCGGGTGGTGACTTTAGAACGAGACACCACTTATATCGATACCTCATTGACTATAAAAAAGCTGTATAGTTTCAATTATTTGCGAAAAGATACGTTTGGTTTGATACCATTGCCCAATGAAGGACAAACCTATAACACCTTGCAATACAGTTTGAATAGTTTTTCGCCTTTGCCAGAATTTGGCTTCAAGGCAAAGCATTTTAATTTTAAAGAAGCAAACGAAATTAGATACTGCTCCGTGGCAACTCCGGTTACCGAGTTATATTTTAAATCGGTGATGAAACAAGGCCAAAATGTGGATGCATTTTTCACGGTAAACCTTTCGCCAAGGTTAAATTTTTCTATAGCCTATAAAGGATTACGCTCCGAAGGAAGATACATCAATCAACTTTCTAGCACGGGTAATTTCCGGTTTACGACAAGTTATAACACAAAGGATAATCGGTATTTTGCCAATGCCCATTTTGTTTCCCAAGATATTTTGAATGAAGAAAATGGCGGAATTACGACCATTGAAGATTTTGAAAGCGAGAATCCAGATTTTCAAAACAGAGAACGATTAGAGGTTTATTTAACGGATGCAAAGTCGTTATTGAAAGGAAATCGTATTTTTTTAGATCATTTGTATAGAGTCAACAAGGGTAAAGGAAGCAATAACTTGTACGTAAGTCATCAATTTAACTACGAAAATAAATATTTCGAGTACAATCAGGCGACCGTTTCTTCTGCGGTAGGTGGCAGAACCGTATATCGATTTGGAGATTCCTACAAAACTAGCGACATCAATGACCAAACTCATTACAATAAAACCTATAACAAACTTGGGCTAACATACGAAAATACGACCTTAGGTAAGTTTCAGTTTTATGCTGATGACTTTTTTAGTAATTTTTATTACAATCAAATATTAATTCTTGACGATGAAACCGTTCCGAGTGTGTTGAGCCGAAGAATAAATTCGATTGCTGGACAATACGACTATCAAAAAAACAAATGGACGGGTAAATTTCTCTTCACAAGATCGGTTACAAATCAATCGCTTTCGAACCTGGAGGCTAAAATGCAATACGATTTGAATGACGAAACACAATTGTCGTTCCTGTATCAAAACAGCAACAAGTTGCCTAACGACAATTACAACTTGTATCAAAGCAGCTATGTGAATTACAACTGGGCGAATGATTTCAAGAACGAAAAAATAAATGCTATTAGTGTTACTGCAAATTCGCCTTGGGTTGATGTCTCCATGCAGTACGCTACATTTAAGGATCATTTGTATTTTGAAGATGTTTCTAGTGTAACGCAAATAGCGTTGATACAACAAATAATCGCTCCAGCACAATATGCAAACGCCATTAATTATGTGTCGGTAAAAGCCAGTAATGAATTCAAGTTTGGAAAATTTGCCTTAGACAATACTATTTTATATCAAAAAGTAGATCAGCAGGATTTTATTCTAAACGTTCCCGAGTTAGTTACCAGAAATACCATTTATTTATCTCAGGAAATGTTTCGTAAAGCTTTATTTTTACAAACAGGGGTGACTTTTAATTATTTTACAAATTATTATGCGAACGAATACAATCCCGTAATTGGGGAGTTTTTTGTGCAGAATAAGAAAGAAATAGGAAACTTTGCTAACTTTGATTTTTTCGTTAATGCTAAAATTCAAAGAACTAGGATTTACCTGATTGCGGAGCATTTTAATTCTTCTTTTTCAGGAAATAATTTTTATTCGTCTCCTAATAATCCGTATCGGGATTTTACGATTCGGTTTGGTTTGGTTTGGAATTTCTTCCAATAATGTCATTGCGAACAGCGAGGCACGAGTAGTGAAGCAATCTGTTTTTGGAGATTTTGGTTTTTATTTACATTGTAAACGGACTCAGTAATCATAATAAACTTAAATGAAATATTCAGAAAATATATTAGGCACTATTGGCGGAACACCATTAGTGAAGCTCAATAAAGTAGTTTCCGGTGTTAAGGCTCTGGTTCTTGCCAAAGTAGAAACTTTCAATCCAGGAAATTCTGTCAAAGATAGAATGGCCGTAAAAATGATTGAAGATGCCGAAGCGGATGGAAGATTAAAGCCCGGCGGCACCATTATCGAAGGAACTTCGGGCAATACGGGAATGGGATTGGCACTTGTTGCCATCATAAAAGGATACAAATTAATTTGCGTTATTTCGGATAAACAATCCAAAGAAAAAATGGATATTCTCCGTGCAGTTGGAGCAAAAGTGGTTGTTTGTCCCACTGATGTGGAACCAACAGACCCCCGTTCGTATTATTCGGTTTCCAAAAGATTAGCCGATGAAACTCCCAATTCTTGGTATGTAAATCAATACGATAATTTATCCAATTCATTGGCGCATTACCAACAAACTGGACCTGAGATTTGGGAACAAACGGATGGAAAAATCACTCATTTTATTTCTGGTGTAGGTACAGGAGGGACTATTTCTGGAGTCGGAAAATATCTTAAAGAGAAAAATCCAAATATCAAAATCTGGGGTATTGATACCTATGGTTCAGTTTTTAAAAAATACCACGAAACCGGAATTTTCGACCAGAACGAAATTTATTCTTATAGCACCGAAGGAATTGGCGAAGACATATTACCCAAGAATGTTGACTTTTCATTAATCGACGGATTTACAAAAGTAACCGACAAAGATGCTGCAGTTTACACTCGGAAAATTGCCCTTGAAGAAGGAATATTTGTAGGTAATTCAGCCGGCGCCGCCGTAAAAGGATTGTTGCAATTGCAAGAGCATTTCAAACCAGAAGATGTTGTTGTGGTATTGTTTCACGATTCAGGAAGCCGTTACGTGGGCAAAATGTTTAATGACGACTGGATGCGGGAACGCGGTTTCTTGGACGAAAAAATCACAAAAGCCGAGGATATAATTAGGGAACATCTGGCCAGACCATTAGTTGTGGTTCGTACTGAAGAATTGGTTTCGCACGCAATCGAACGAATGCGTAAACACAATATTTCGCAAATTCCGGTGATAGATATTACTGGATTTGTAGGTTCGGTAGACGAATCTGATTTGTTTCGAAGTTATGTTAATGACAAGAATTCCGTCGAAAAACCCATCCGGGAAATTATGGGAAAACCCTATCCAATGGTGAAACTGGGAACTACAATTGAAGAAGTTTCTAAATTGTTTACCACAGAAAACGAAGCTGTTATAGTAGATTTAGAAAACGGAAACCATCATATTATTACTAAGTCGGATATTATTGGATCGATAAAATAGGTTAATGTTATGTTCCTGAGAGCATTCGAGGGAATTTTTTTTGTTTTACATTTGTACAGTAAGCCAATTACAATGAAAATAATCCCTGAAATACTTTTAGAAGACTATAAAAAGCACTTTCCGCAAGGACTAGAAGAAAGGTTCGAAGCGTTGCGAGATGCCGATATTTCGACTGAATCGTTTAGTTTTTATACATCGGTAGCATCTGTGTTTTCGAGTAAAATTGAAGGTGAAGAAATAGAATTGGACTCCTATATTAAACATAAAAAATTTGGAATAGAATTTTTTCCAGATTATACTCAAAAAATTGACGATTTATATAATGGATATTCTTTTGCAAAGACGAATCCGTTAAATGAAAATACAATTGCGGAAGCTCACATACTTTTAGCAAAACATATTGTTGCAAAAAACCAACAAGGAAAACATCGCAGCCAGAATATGTTTATTACTACTGATCAAGGGCAGATTGAATATGTTGCTGCTTTGCCGCATCAAGTAGATATCGAAATGACTAAGTTTTATGACGATATTAAATGGCTACTGAAACAGGATTTAAATTTTGCAGAGGTTTTCTTTTTTGCTAGTTTGATTCATTTGGTTTTTGTAAAAATACATCCATGGAATGATGGGAATGGTCGTTCCGGAAGGCTTCTTGAAAAATGGTTTTTATCAGAAAAAATAGGAAAAAAAGCATGGTTTGTTCAAAGCGAAAAACACTACTACCAAAACCATCAATTATATTATGATAATCTTAGAATATTAGGTTTTGAGTACGAATCCTTAGATTATTCTAAAGCAATGCCATTTCTGGAAATGTTACCAAAGTCACTTTTTTTGTAACTTCTAACTTCTAACTTCTAACTTCTAACTTCTAACTTCTAACTTCTAACTTCCCACTTCTAACTTTTCCAATGACTTTCACCGCCATAGATTTTGAAACCGCCGTAGGCTACCATCCTTGTTCTGTAGGTATAGTTACCGTTGAAAACGGGGTTATTGTGGACGAGTTTGTGACATTAATCAAACCGCCAAGAAACGAATATTCGCCGTTTACTATAGCGGTTCACGGTATTTATCCGCGAGATACAATTAATGCAAAAACCTTTGCTCAAGTATATCCAGAAATTAAAAAACGGTTGCAAAACAGAGTGATTGTTGCTCATAACGAAAGTTTTGACCGAAATGTTCTCGCCAAATCAATGGCGCTCTATGGCCTAGATTATAGAGAGTTGAATATTGGTTTTCGATGGGAATGCACCGTGAAAATTTATAAGGCTAAGGGTTTAAGACCAACAAAATTAAGTGATTGTTGCCGTGAAATGAAAATTGCTTTAAACCATCACGAAGCTTTATCGGATGCTCGGGCCTGCGCCAAATTGTATTTGTTGCGCTAGTCGTTACAGGTATAAATTATTTTTTTTATTTTTTTGAACTGCAACTTGTTTCTTTTTTTCATTACTTTAGTGTTCAATCTAAAGACCGAAAATGAAAGAAGATTTTCTCCATTATTTATGGCAATTCAAGAAATTTGATACCCTGAATTTGAAAACTTTCAATGGAGAGGAGATCACAATTGTGAACGTTGGTCAACATTTACAACTTGCCGGACCAGATTTTTTTAATGCTCAAATTGTCATTGGTAACCAAAAATGGGCGGGAAATGTGGAGATTCACCTTAAATCTTCGGATTGGTATGTGCATCAACACGAAAGAGATGCGGCATATGAAAATGTCATTCTTCACGTGGTTTGGGAACACGATACCGAAATCTTCAGAAGCAATAATACCGAAATTCCAGTTTTAGAACTCAAAAAATATGTTGATGCTGCAACAATTGCAAATCATCACGCATTAATGACACCAAAATCATGGATTTTTTGTGAAAAGCAATTAAAAGAAATCAATGAATTTACTTTAAATAATTGGCAAGAACGATTGTTTTTTGAGCGATTAGAAAGGAAATCAAAACCCATTTTCGATTTATTAGAACGTACAAATCAAGATTGGGAAGGAGTTTTATTTTGTCTTTTGGCAAAGAATTTTGGACTGAATACCAATGGTGAAATCTTTTTAAAAATTGCGCAGTCCACTCCATTTTCAATGATAAGAAAAGAAAGTTTTGAGGTCGAAAACTTGGAAGCGCTGCTGATGGGGACTGCTGGATTATTAGATTTGGAAAAAGAAGATAACTATTTCAAGGATTTAAAATTCCGCTATTTTTATTTGTTACATAAATACCAATTGGAGAAAAGAACCTTTGAGCCCGTGCAGTTTTTCAAGCATCGTCCAGATAATTTTCCTACCATACGATTATCGCAATTGGCGAATTTGTATCACGCTCAGCAAAATTTGTTTTCAAAAATAAGCACTTTAAATGCAGTGAAAAATATTTATGAAATTTTCAATGTTTCAGCTTCCAATTATTGGCAAAACCATTATCAATTCGATAAAGAAAGTCCTACGAAAAAGAAGAAGCTTTCTCAGTCATTTGTAGATTTAATTGTAATAAACTCCATAATTCCGCTCCAATTTGCATACGCCAAAAGTCAAGGTAAGGAAATTTCGGAAGACCTGATTCAGTTGTTAAACGAAGTGGCCTCCGAGAAAAATGCTATTATAGACAAATTCACTTTTTTTGGAATCAAATCAAAAAGCGCTTTTGATTCTCAATCTTTATTACAACTCAAGAACGAATATTGCAATAAAAGTCGTTGCTTAGAATGCGTCATTGGAATGGAATTATTGAAAAGCAAGTAGAAATTTGTACTTTTACCAATAATTAATTTTTACTAAAACTAATGGAGGAGCAAAAACAAAAAGTACGACAAGTAATAAAGCTCAAGTATTTTTTTGAAAAACATGGTTTTCACGTTTCCTCGCGTCTAGCCGATAGGTTGGGAATGCGCGCTTCTGATGTGAGATTGTTTTTTATATACATTAGTTTTGTTACCGCTGGTTTATGGTTTGGAGTCTATTTGACATTAGCGTTTTGGTGGCGATTAAAAGATTTGATTCGGGCAAAACGTACTTCGGTTTTTGATTTGTAGAAAAATATTTTCATAAAGAAAAGGGATTATAAAGTAGTTTGTACTTTATAATCCCTTTTTTTTGATGATAGATTTTATTTTTTTGGATTGTTCAAAACGCTGTTTTTTCGGTATATAAATTACAAAAAAAGCCGCCTCAGTTGTGAGGCGGCTTTTGTATTACTATTTCGTAGATATATTATTCTTCAGGATTATTAAGTTTAGATCTTTTTTTACTGTAAAGAAAATAAATTACCACACCAATAAGTAACCAACCAAGTGATAATGATTGTGCGTCAGTGCTTAAATTTATCATTAAATACGTATTTATTGAAATACCACATATAGCAATTACTGGTAAAGCAGGAACTTTAAAAGTACGTGTTAAGTTGGGTTGCTTTACTCTTAATATCCACACAGCAATGCATACCATCGTGAAAGCGAATAAGGTCCCGAAGCTCGTCATATCTGCTAATTTATTGATAGGTGTAAAAGCTGCTACCGTTGCAATTATTCCCCCTAGAATCATAAGGTTTGTTTTTGGGGTTCCAGAAATTGGGTTTACATTACTAAATACTTTCGGGATTAAGCCATCTTTAGACATGCCAAGAAATATTCTAGATTGTCCCATAATCATTACCATCAATACGGATATTAATCCAATAGTTGCTGCAATTGTGATAATCAAACCAGCCCATCCTTGGCCCGCAATATCAAATGCATAAGCAACCGGAGCTTTAATTGCATCAGGATATTTTCCTAGGGGATTAAAGTCTTGGTAGTTCATCATTCCTGTTAAAACTAGCGACACTAGTATATATAGAGTAGTACATATTAAAAGCGAAGCAATAATAGCAAAAGGCACATCTTTTTTAGGATTTATCGCTTCACCTGCCTGAGTAGATACTGCATCAAAGCCTACATAAGCAAAGAAAATTGCTGCAGCTCCTGATATAATTCCTGAAAATCCATACGCATTATGAGTGGTTTCTTTTTCGATAATTTGTGTAGCTTCAGGAATAAATGGCGACCAGTTATCAGTATTAATAAAAAATGCGCCAGCGATAATGACAAAAATAATGGCAGAAACTTTCATAATTACAATCATATTATTGGCTTTGGCAGCGCTTTTTGTTCCTTTTATCAAAATTGAAATAACAAATAATACAATTAAGAAAGCGGGAAGATTCATCGAAAAACCTTCGCCCGTATAACTAGCAGGATCACTTGTTAAATAATCTGGGAGTTCTAAATGAAAAATTTTGAGTAATTTGTTGAAATAGCCAGACCACGAAACGGCTACCGTCATCGAGCCCATCGCATACTCTAAGATTAATCCCCATCCAATAATCCATGCGAAAATTTCACCAATTGTTCCGTAAGCATAGGCATAAGCGGATCCTTCTACGGGTAAAATAGATGCAAATTCCGAATAACAAAGTGCTGCAAATACACACGCAATTCCAGCAACAATAAAAGATAGTGCCAGTGCAGGACCAGCATGGTAATAAGCCCCAGTTCCAGTAAGAACAAAGATTCCGCCGCCTATAATGGCGCCAACGCCAATAGCAGTTAAGCTCCATTTACCTAAAACTTTCTTTAATGTGCTTTTTTTCATATCAGCCTCAAATGCTGAAACAGGTTTAACTCTCCAAATTGACATTTTATTTTGGTTTATTGTTTATAGGTTTCAAATATATTGTTTTTTTAATGTTGAAGCTATACAGAAATCCTTATTTTTTTGAAATAATCTTTTTTAATTTTAAAATTTTCACAAAGTGAAGTTCTTGGTTATAAATTTTTTCCTATTTTTAAAAACTAAAACGCGATTCAGCCGCCATTGATTTAATTTTAAATAAATGATTTTCACAACAATAAAAAAATATTTTATTTTTTCAAGAGAACAGCGTACAGGTATAATAGTGTTGTTTAGCATTATCATTATTTTACAATTAATTTATTTTTTTGTTGATTTCGGTCAATCGTCCAAAACTTCTCCCGAAAAGGAACAGTGGTTGTCGCTGCAATCGCAAATAGACTTGATGAAACGGCAAAAAAATGATTATGTTCCAAAAATCTATCCTTTCAACCCTAATTTCATAACGGATTATAAAGGCTATAAACTTGGAATGTCTGTTGCTGAAATTGATCGATTACTTGCTTTTAGAAAAGAAAATAAATATGTAAACTCGCCACAGGAGTTTCAGGGCGTAACGAAAGTTTCGGATTCTCTGTTGAATGCCATTTCGCCTTATTTCAAATTTCCAGATTGGGTGAAAAACAAAAAGGAATTTTCCGCTTATAAAAAATATGACAGTAAGGCTTTCGCCAAAAAAGAAAAAGTGGTCATGATCGACATTAACCAAGCGACCCAAGAAGATTTAATAAAAATATACGGAATTGGCGAGGCAATTTCGCTTCGAATTTTAAAATTCAAAGAAAATCTTGGAGGTTTTGTTTCGATGGAACAAATGAATGATATTTGGGGATTGTCGCCAGAGGTAATTGAAAATTTGAATGCGCATTTTACGGTTTCGGCTACGCCAACGGTGAAAAAAATCGATATTAACAATGCTTCAATAAAAGAACTTTCACTATTTCCGTATTTTAAATATCCAATTTCAAAAAATATTGTTACTTTTAGAAGCATGAATGGCGACTTAAAAAATACTGAAGATTTAACAAAAATTAAAGGTTTGTCTATTGATAAGGCAAAAATTATCGCCCTATATTTGGACTTTTAAAATTCTTACACTTTCATAAAATGAACTTTGATTACAGCGAAACACAATTAATGATAGCAGAATCTGCGAGAGATTTTGCAGAAAAAAATATCAGACCCTATATAATGGATTGGGATGAAACTCAAAAATTCCCCGTTCCGTTATTCAAACAATTGGGTAAAATGGGTTTTATGGGTCTTTTAGTTCCAGAAGAACTTGGCGGTTCAGGACTTGGTTATCACGAATACATTGCTGTTGTCGAAGAAATTTCAAAAGTTGACCCATCAATAGGGTTATCTGTTGCGGCTCATAATTCATTGTGCACCAATCATATTTTGACTTTCGGGAACGAAGAACAACAGAAAAAATGGGTTCCAAAATTAGCCACAGGAGAACATATAGGTGCATGGGGATTGACGGAACACGGAACCGGATCTGATGCTGGCGGAATGAATACAACCGCAGTAAAAGAGGGTGATTATTGGATTGTTAATGGCTCTAAAAATTTTATTACCCACGGAATTTCAGGAGATATTGCTGTAGTAATCGTGCGTACTGGCGAAAAAGGGGATTCTAGAGGAATGACTGCTTTTGTTTTCGAAAAAGGAATGCATGGTTTTACATCTGGAAAAAAAGCCAACAAATTAGGAATGCGAGCGAGCGAAACTGCGGAACTATTCTTTGATGATTGTCGAATTCCAGATGCTAATCGGTTAGGTGAGGTAGGTGAGGGGTTTATACAATCTATGAAGATTTTAGATGGAGGCAGAATTTCTATAGGCGCTTTGTCATTAGGGATTGCAAAAGGGGCTTATGAAGCATCTTTAAAATATTCTAAAGAAAGATATCAGTTTGGTAAATCAATAAGCGAATTCCAAGCAATAGCTTTTAAATTAGCTGATATGGCTACAGAAATTGAAGCATCGGAATTGTTATTGCACAAAGCCGCTTTTTTGAAAAATAATAATCGAAAGATGACCACGATTGGTGCCATGAGTAAGATGTATTCCTCAGAAGTTTGTGTCAAAGTAGCCACTGATGCTATTCAAATTCATGGCGGTTATGGGTATACAAAAGATTATCCTGTGGAGAAATTCTTTAGAGATTCAAAATTATGCACTATCGGTGAAGGAACTACGGAGATTCAAAAATTAGTTATTTCGAGGAATATTTTAAAGGAGTAGATTTTTTTAGTAGACACAAGATAATAGACGAATAGATAATTGATTTAGAAGTCGAGACATAAAAAATTGTGGCTC
>JGI12421J11937_10000941_pt1 | contig 11647 bp, 8 predicted proteins | sample LakErihyJuly2011_2_FD_11937 | JGI IMG/M metagenome (IMG submission 11937)
CTTCAATTTCGTAGGTTCCGCTTGTAATNAATTCTTTGTCGGCTAATCCGTGATGATTCTCAACGTAGCCCATACCGAGCGACTTGCCGAGATGATGACCAAACATGCCAGAAGCAATGTGTCCAACAATTTCGTCGTTACGCCAAATTGGTTCATTGTGATAGAGCAACTTGCTTGCGTCTTTGAGCGCAACTTGCACGAGACGCTTTTTGACACCGGTCTCTTTTTGCTTGAGCAAAGCATCGCGACCAATGAAACCGCCTGCTTTGTTCCACGCAACAGTAAAACCGAGACCGGCTTCTATCGGTGAGTCATCTGGCGAAATGTCATGACTCCAGTGGCGATAACCCTTTTCGGTACGCATCGAGTTGAGTGCGTGATAGCCGGCGTGCTTGAGACCAAACTTGTCGCCCACTGCAACGATTGCATCGAACACACCTGTTGCGTATTCAGTTGCGATGTACAACTCCCAACCAAGCTCACCAACAAATGTGACGCGGCTTGCGCGCACTCGTGCATAACCCAAGTCGATGATCTGCGAAGTGCCAAATGGGAATGCTTCGTTGGACATGTCGGTCGATGTGAGTGACTGCAACAGAGCACGCGAGTTTGGACCCATGATGCTCAAGACAGCCGAACCGGATGTGACGTCGGTGAGTGTTGCTCGTGCGTCGGCAGGAATGTGATTTTTGAGCCACTGGAAATCGCGCACCTGTGTGGCTGCGGCAGTAACTACTAAATAGCGATCGGCTGCTTCGCGTGTAACAGTGAGGTCGGCTTCAATACCACCGCGCTCGTTGAGCCACTGCGTGTAGACAAGTTTTCCAACAGGCACTGACATGTCGTTTGCCGACACATTGTTGATGATCTGCTCGGCATCGGCGCCTTCAAGCACAAATTTGCCGAATGATGATTGGTCAAACATGGCAACTGCTTCGCGAGTGGCTTTGCACTCTGCTGCCGTGTACTCGAACCAGTTTTGACGACCATATGTGTATTCATATTCGGCTTTTTTGCCTGCAGGAGCAAACCAGTTTGTGCGCTCCCACCCTGCGACTTCACCGAAACATGCGCCTTTTGCAGCAAGACGATCATGCAATGCTGAGCGACGCACACCGCGCGCGGTTTCTGGCTGACGGAATGGCCAGTGCATTGCGTACAACAAACCAAGTGATTCGACAGTGCGATCGTGAAGGTAATTGCGGTTGCGTTGGAACGGCATAACGCGACGCACGTCGACATCCCACAGATCCATCGGCGGACGGCCGTCAACAATCCAGTCGGCAAGAACTTTGCCTGCACCACCCGATGACTGAATGCCGATCGAGTTGAAACCTGCTGCAACAAACAAGCCTGGAACCTCTGGTTGTTCGCCGAGCAAGTAGCGATCGTCTGGTGTGAACGATTCTGGACCGTTGAAGAACAAACGAATTCCAGTTTGTGCGAGCAACGGCATACGGTGTGTTGCGTTCTCGACGAGCGGTGCAATGTGTTCGAAGTCTTCTGGCAATGATGTGAACGAAAACTCTTCCGAGATTCCTTTCATTCCCCAAGGCTTAGCAACCGGCTCAAACCAACCGACAAGCAACTTGCCAGCATCTTCTTTGAAGTAACCACAACCGTCTTGATCGCGCAAAACTGGCATTGTTGGTGAAATACCTTCAACAGCTTCGGTCACAATATAAAAGTGCTCAGCCGCATGCAGCGGAACTGTTGCACCAACAGAATCTCCGAGCTCACGAGCCCACATGCCTGCACAGTTGACAACTGCATCGGCACGAATCATTTCGCCTTCGGCAATCACACCAACAGCGCGACCGTTCTCAACAACGATGCGATCAACCTTTGTGTTTTCAAAAATCTTTACACCTGCCGCTCGAGCACCCTTTGCCAACGCTTGCGTTACGTCGATTGGGTTGACAACACCGTCGCCTGGCAAGTGCACTGCGCCAACAAGATCGTCAACGCGCGCGAGTGGAACTAAATCTTTTACGTCGGCTGGCGTGATGATGTTGACGGGCAGACCAAACACGCGGGCCATTGATGCACCACGCTTAAGTTCTTCAAAGCGTTCTTCGTTTGGCGCAATCGCCACCGAGCCGCGTTGCTGAAAACCAGTTGCCTGCCCTGTCTCTTCTTCGAGAGTTGCAAACAAGTTTGTGGTGTACTGAGCCAAGCGAGTGAGGTTTTGCGTTGCTCGCAATTGACCAACAAGACCGGCGGCGTGCCAAGTGGTACCGCTGGTGAGTTGCTTGCGCTCGATCAGGACTACATCGGTTACTCCGCGCTTTGCCAAGTGATAGGCAACGCTGCAGCCAACAATGCCGCCGCCAACAATCACTACTTTGGCGCTACTTGGCAAATTCGGCACAATGGTCCCCTCAGCGGTTTTGGTGGAGATATATCAGTGACCTATTATGACATATAGATATAAATACGACACAGGCGCACTAGGCCCAATCGGTCCGAGCGTCCTTATACATATATAAACGAGAGAACTAGACAGGGTCTGACATGAGCGAGCGCGTAAAAATTGTCATCATCGGCGGCGGCATTGCTGGAGTCAGCGCCCTCTATCACCTAGCCAAAATGGGTTGCACCGATGTGCTGTTGCTCGAGCGCGACGAGTTGACCTCTGGTTCAACCTGGCACGCAGCCGGCAACGTACCTACTTACTCTGGCTCGTGGAGCATCATGAAGGTGCAGAAGTACACAGCCGAGTTGTACACCGAGCTCGCCAAAGATCCAGACTTCCCAATTAGCTACCACGTCACTGGCTCGGTGCGACTCGCACACTCCGAAGAGCGCATGGCCGAGTTCCGTCACGTCAAATCGATGGCGCGTGCTAACGGCATGGAGTACGACATGTTGACACCGAGCGAACTCAAAGAGCGTTACCCGCTACTCGAGACTCATGATCTTGCTGGTGCGTTGTGGGATCCATTGGATGGTGACATCGACCCTTCACAAGTAACACAAGCACTCGCCCGCGCATCGCGTGCGATGGGTGCAAACATTCGTCGTAACGAGCGTGTGATTGCAATGAAGCAACACGACAACGACCAGTGGACAGTGACAACCGACAAAGCGACGATTGATTGCGAAATCGTCATCAACGCTGCCGGTTATCGCGCAGGTGAAGTAATGGCTCTCATTGGTCGACACTTGCCGATCATGACAATGGCACACCAATACTTGGTGACCGAAGAAATTCCAGAGCTTGCAGCACGTGAGTTTCCACTTCCACTCTTGCGTGACGTAGACACTTCGTACTACTTGCGTCAAGAGCGCAACAGTTTCATTCTTGGACCATACGAGTGGCAGTCAACTGCAATGTGGCTCGACGGTATTCCAGATCAGTTTGCAAATATGTTGTGGCCAGCCGAGCTCGATCGTCTTGAAGTACAGATCCTGGACGCAGGTAATCGTGTTCCACTCATTGGTGAAGCAGGCATCGCGCGCGTTGTCAACGGACCAATCCCCTACGCACCAGACGGCAACCCATACATGGGTCCAGAGCGTGGATTGCGCAACTTCTTCCATTGCAACACATTCAGTTTCGGTATTGCCCAAGGTGGCGGTGCCGGAAAAGCAATTGCCGAATGGGTGCTCAATGGCCGACCAGAGTTCGACATCTGGGGCATCGATCGACGTCGTTACAAGGACTACGCAACAACGCAATACACAATCGACAAAGCGCTCGAGGTGTACCAGAACGAATACGCAATGGGCTTTCCATTTGAGGAGCGACCAGCAGGTCGACCTGGATACGTTTCACCGCTGTACGACTTGCTCAAAGAAAAAGGTGCTGCATACGGCGCACGCGGTGGTTGGGAACGCCCAACATATTTCGATCCAAAGGGCGAAGTCACCGACCACACTCTTTCGTTCTTCCGCAAAAACGGTTGGCGCAAAGTGGTTGCCGAGGAATGTGAAGCAGCCCGCAACACCGTTGCACTGCTCGACTTGCCAGGCTTCACCAAGATCGAAGTTTCGGGACCAGGCGCATTTGCCTTCCTCGACAACATCATCTGCACCAAGTTGCCAAAGGTTGGCCGCTTGAGCCTGAGTTACGCATTGTTGCCAGATGGCAAGTTACTCAGCGAGCTCACCATTGCGCGCTTGGCAGAAGACAAGTTTTATCTTGTCGGTGCCGCAAGCTCGGAATGGCATGACCTCGACTTGCTCGAGATGTCGTTGCCAACTGATGGCTCGGTCAAAATCAAAAACGTGACCGCAAACTACGGCTCGCTCATTTTGGTTGGTCCAAAGTCGCGCGAAGTGTTGTCAAAAGTAACCACAACATCGCTCGAAAACAGCGACTTCCCATGGCTCACGCATCAACTCATTGACACTGCAGTTGGCACAGTGCTTGCACTGCGCGTCAACTACGTTGGCGAATTGGGCTGGGAATTGCACGCCTCAAACGACCAAATGGTTGCGTTGTACAAAGCAATGTGGGCAGCCGGCGAACCGCACGGCATTCGTGACATGGGTATCTATGCAGTAGACAGCCTTCGTCTCGACAAGTGCTACCGCGGATGGAAGGGTGATTTGGAAATTGGCTTCTCGCCGTTTGATGCATCGCTCGACCGTTTTGTTGACATGAACAAAGAGTTCGTTGGCAAAGCAGCACTTGTTGCAGAAAAAGCGAAGGGCTCGCCTTACCGCTTTGTGCCAATGATTTTGGATGATGCCGGCAATGCTGATGCACCATTTTGCGCAAGCATTTTCAGTGGTGACAAGCGCATCGGTATCGCAACATCTGGTGGTTGGAGCTTCACGTTGAATAAGAGCATCGCACTTGGTTACGTGTTCCCACAGTTTGAAGCTGCGGGAACCAAACTCGAGATCGAGATCTTTGGCAATCGTGTTCCAGTCACAGTTGGCGCCGAACCACTCTTTGACCCGAAGAACGAGCGCCTTCGCTCGTAAGCAACGCTACGACTACAGAGTTTTTGGTAGTCCGACACGCACCGGAACACCTGGTGCAAACATCACGTGCGGAGTGCCTACTGGCGTAGTGAAACCTGCCGCTTCAATCAGCGTGTCGTCAAGAGAAATGATTTCTGCGCGCTGCAACTTCCATCGTGGGTGTGAAATTGGTGCGTAACGGATTTGTTGGGAACGGGTAAACGAATACAAGCCCCATCGAGCACTGAGAAATATTTCGAGCGGTGAAGGATCAGTGATCTCTGAACCGATCGACAAATGGATTCGAGTGTGTGCCTCGCCTCGTGGCCAACGGCGATCAACCGAGGAAATTAACTCATTGCCAACAAGCTGATTTTGGGCTTCACCAAAGCAATATGGCAACTGATAGGTGGTGCGTGCAACAACGGTAGGAATAATCCGGTTGATATCAAGCGAACAAAACCACACACCTGGAATGCCGTCTCGAATTACATACGTGCGCACATTGACTTCAGGAAACGAGCCGAGATACGGGACAGATGGAAGATGTGGAATGCCAATACCGCGCATCGAAAACGGAATAAGTCCCACCCACGCGGATCCATCGAAAACATCCACCGATAATCCCGGTGGAAGTAGCCGCTGCACCTCTTGGGGGTCGTAGCGAAAATGGATGTAGGCAAGGTCATACCAACCCTGCTTCATCACCGCTCGCTTGACCGGACTCGGGCAGTCTTGGGCGAAGGGTCCAGTGCGCTCAACAAAAGTCATCGACTATTTACCATCTGTGCGACCATCACCACACATACCACTGCACGAAGCGACCAAGCAATAGTGCGGGGCCAGTTAGTTGCAACTAATTTTTTGCCCACTTGCGCATCAGGATTTGTCGCCATCTTTGCGTGCAAAGGCACCGACAAAAACACCGTGCAGCCAAGCGCAACAGCCAACAAAATGGCCCCAATCCAGGGCAAAAACCAGCTGACCCCTGCGGGCTGCTGAGCCAGCAACGCCAGTGTTGTCAGCCCCTCAAACGCCATCGGCAACGCCACGACATGACCAGTGCGGCGCTGATGTTCTTCGGCAACAGCGACCGCCTGCCCCATTTCCACTTGGGCGAGCAAGGGGTAATGGACATGCTGGACAAACCAGATAACGCCAGTCATGACACAAGAGGCAACCAAGTTGCTGATCAAAATGGCGTCAATCATGCTCGAAGATTACCTTGACGGATCAAATCCTCAGGGTGTCAAATAACCCTGTAGATATCCCACTTTTGACGTTCCCCATGGAATAAATTTGGGGTCTATGAAAAAACGTGACCTCATCCAAGCAGTAGCAACCCATACAGACGTAGACAAGAAGACGGCAACTCTTCTCGTTGAAGGAACAATCGACGTCATCCTCGCCACAGTGGCAAAGGGTGAAGTTGTCAACATTTCGGGCTTTGCAAAATTTGCAAAGATCAACCGACCAGCCCGCATGGCGCGTAACCCGGCCACAGGTGAAGCAGTCAAGGTGAAGGCAAAGACCGTCGCCAAGATTTCAGCACTCAAAGGCTTCAAGGACATCGCCCTCGGCGTTGCTCCAGCACCAAAGTTGGTAACTGTTCGCAAGCCTGCTGCACCAGCAGCAAAGCCTGCAGCAAAGAAGCCAGCTGCAAAAAAGCCAGTCGCTAAAAAGAAGAAGCGTTAAATCGTTGCAGGTCTAGTACCTGCAAATAAAAACTACAAAATCCGGTTTGTTGCGCAAGCGACAAGCCGGATTTTTTATTTGTGAACTGTGGTCGCTGCCAATTTCACTAAGTGCTGGGTGTATGGATCTAACGGAGATTCGACAACATCGCCCACAGAGCCTTGCTCGACGACCTGACCATTTCTCAGCACAATGAGCCTGTCGGCAAATGATGCAATCAACGCAATATCGTGCGACACAATCACCATTGACATTCCCGTTGCAGCCTGAACACTCGCAAGCATCTTGACCACAGACGCTTGCACTGTCACATCAAGCGCAGATGTCACTTCGTCCAACAACAACAGCTGTGGATGCGCAAGTAATGCTCGAGCAACTGCAACGCGTTGCTTCTCTCCACCCGACATTTCACTTGGGCGACGCAGCAAGAATTGCTCAGATAATTCCACTGCATCGAGCGCTGCAAGAACTTCGTCGCGACTGGCATGGGTGTAGCGGGCCATCGACTGCTCCACAGTCCGTACTGGATTGAGTGAGTCATCTGGGTTTTGAAACACCATTTGAATTTGCGAAAGAACTGAAATAGGCCGATCTCGCAAAGGAGTAGTGAGGTCAAAGCCATTTGCGTCACGTATTGAGCCTGACGTGTGCGGCACAAGTCCACAGATCACCGACAAGAGTGTCGACTTGCCACTCCCTGATTCACCAATGATCCCAACAACTTCACCTTTTCCAACTTCAAGATTTATCGAGTCAAGTGCGCGCGTTGATCCGCTTCTGATAACCGTGAGATCGTGCACAACCACGACTGGTTGCTGCACAATCGTTTGTGGTTCACGAATTCGCACATGCAAACGCGGTATCGATGAGAGCAGCGATTGTGTATATGGATCAGATGGATTCGCAAGAACTTGATCTGTTGAACCTTGCTCCACGATTTGGCCTCGGCTCATCACTGCCAATCGATCAGACACGCGGCCAACGACCCCAAAGTCGTGGCTTACACAGACAAGAGCGAAACCTCTCGACTCTTGCAATCTGGTGATTGTTGCCAACACATCTGCAGCGATTCCTACGTCTAAGGCCGAGGTCGGCTCATCAAGCAGTAATAAGGAAGGTGAACGAACGAGTGCNAGAGCGAGCAAAACTCTCTGGCGTTCGCCTCCAGAAATCTGGTGTGGGTAACGATGCAGATATTTCGCTCCGTCCAAACCAGCATCATCGAGTGATGACAGAATTGTTTCATCCGCAACATCACGACCGAGCGTGTCGCGGAAATGTGCCCGGATGGTCAAGTGGGATGTGAGAGCCTCGCCCAGAGATTGCGCGACAAGTGCAACCGAACTGCCATACATTTCCTGACGAACTTTGGGGCCGACAGCAAGCATGTTGACCCCCGCCGTCAACACATTGCCCGACGTGAGATGCAACCCTGGTGACAACACACCTGCCGCTATGCGCAACAACGTCGACTTTCCACTCCCCGACCCTCCGACAATGCCAAGCCTCTCGCCCATTTCCACTTTCAGATCAACTGATTGAAGAATTGGCGTCACGACTTGATTGCGATCTCGAGCCTCTACACACACTTGCTCAAAATGCAGAATGGTATTCATTCGCGATCCACCAGTGCCTGCACAGCCAATACAAGTGAAGCAAGCATCACTATTGGTGTGATTACCGAGAGCGGATTAATCGTCATATACGAGCGCGCCTCAGCAATCATCAAACCCCATTCGGGCGTCGGAGGACTAGCGCCGAGCCCCAAAAACGAAAGCGAACTGAACGCCAAAATAATCCACGTGAACTGCATTGCTATCTCGGTCAACACCACTCGCCACACATTTGGCAGCACCTCTCCAAACAACAGATTGACGCCTCGACCTCCCTGCAGTCTTGCGACTCGCACGAAGTCGCGTGCCAGCAAGACTTGCGTGCTTCCCCGTGCTACTCGAGCAATAGGAGCCGCATACATCAAACCAAGAGTGACACTCAAGATAAATGGATCATGACCAAAGAAGCTTGCAATCAACAACAACAAAATCAGTGTTGGTGCTGCAAGCAAAAAGTCAATCAACCGCGCAAGTGCTTCATCAATCCAGCCGCCAGCCAGGGCAGCAAGTGAACCGAGTGCAACACCGATGATTGCCGAAAGAGCCGTTGCCAGAAGCGCGATAACGAGCGATGGCCGTCCTCCGTGGAGCGCACGACTCAAGACATCTCGACCCAACGCATCTGTGCCCAGCCAGTGAGCAGTCGAAAATCCTTGCAACATTGCGCCAGGATCTTGTTCGTCTGTGGGTGCGAGTGGTAACAAAGGCGCAAGGAGCGCAACGACCGCATGAAACCCAAGCACGCAATAAACAATTCGTTTATTCATGAGCGCTGCTGCTTCAGTCGTGGATCAAGCAGTCGAACGACCATATCTGCAATAAGCGACATGGTGAGATAGACACCAAGACCAAACAAGATAATTGGCAAGATGATTGCAGTATCACGATCCGAAATTGCATCTATTGCCAATCTGCCCAATCCGCGATAGTTGAACACTGCTTCTGTCACAAAGGTTCCAGTGAGAAGCCACGCGGCATCTACTGCAATCGTGTTGACAACTGGGGGCATTGCCGCTGGCAAAATATGACGCAGCAAAGTGACCCGCTCTTTTGTTCCTCGAAGCCGAGCGCTTTCCACAAAAGGCATTGTCTGAATCGTTGTTACTCCAGCCTTCATAGTGCGCATCGAGTGCGCAAACACAACTGCTGCGAGAGTGAGCGCAGGCATCCATATATGTGGCAATAGTTCTAAGACTGTTGCATTGCTCGGCACCACCGTCACTCCGGGGAATATGGGAATCCAAATAGAAAAGACCAGCCACAAGATGGTGGCGATCACAAACTCTGGAAGTGTCATCGCGACTACCCCCAACGTGTTGATTGCTTTGCCGATGCGACTGTGTGGATAACGACCAATCAATAAGCCAGCCACAATTGCGCTTGGAAACGCCATGAGGGCAGCAACAACAGCCAACATGGCGGTGTTTCGTATGCGAGGCAAAATGATCTGCGCAACCTGCTCATCTCGCTTGATCGAATAACCAAGATCTCCATGCACTACATCGTTGGCCCAGTTGCCAAGTCGAACAACTACTGGATCAGTGAGCTGATTCTCCTCGCGACATTCGGCGATCTTGGCATCCGTGCCAAATCGACCAAGCAATGCGGTGCAACCATCACCTGGTAATGCATCAATTCCAAGAAATGACAAAACAGCAAGCGACACAAACGCACCAAGAGTAAACAGCACTCGCCTAGCCAAATTCTTCATAGTGATATCAGGAAACGCTGATCTTCTCCCATCGAACTGCGTCAATCACGATTGGATCAATTCCCTGAACTTTGCTGCTCATCACCCTGTCAAAGTCTTGTGATACGGCAGGAAGATTCCGGAGTTTTCGAAAATGTGTTCTTGAACTGCGATGTACTTTTGCTTGCGCTCTGCCAAATCTTGTGTTGAACGGGCATCATCGAGCATTGCGTCAAGCGCTAAATCAACCTGGCCGGTCGGATTCCATGCAGCAGTGCTGCGATACACCTCATTGAGCACTTGAGCAGCAGGACGCTGTCCCCAACTGTCAACAAATGCAGACTCTTTCATCCACACGTCATCCCAAAATCCGCTCGCGTCAGCCATCTTGATCGTCACACGAATACCGGCGTCTTTAACTTGTTGCTGATATGCCTCAACAAGTTCAACCATGTGCACTTCAACATCGCTGGTGTAAATATCGATGTCAATTCCATCTGGGAAACCAGCTTCGGCCAGCAATGCTTTTGCTCCCTCGGTATCTTTCGCGCATGGTCCGTCCCATCTATATGGGTCTGCAGTCCAAACAGGAGTGTCACATGCAACGACTCCGCCTCCAACTCCCAGCACGGTGTCGGCAATTACTTGACGATCCGCTGCGATGCGCAATGCTTTTCGCACACGAACATCATCGAATGGCTTGCGATCGACCCGGAAATCAATTGCGTTCCAGTCGCCAGATGGGATTGTTTGCAACGTAAATTTGGCGGCGTCACCGAAGATCGAGGATGACTTGCCATCAATGGCCAACAACAGATCCACCTGATCGCCAGAAAGTGCCTGCGCAGCCGACTGTGAGTCTGCAAACGTAATGATCTCGATCTTGCTCAACTGGGGCTTGCCAAAGAAATAGTTTTCGTTGGCTACAAGTACGGTTGTTCCTTCAGGATCAAATGTCTCCATCTTGAATGGGCCTGTTCCAACTGGTGTCTTGCCAATTGTTGCCTGTGAGTCGACCGGTGTCATTAGCGCGCGATAGTCGGCAAGCAACGAAGGAAGGTCAGCTTCGCCCGTAGACAATGAAAGTTTGACTGTGTAGTCATCAATTGCTTCGGCAGACTCAATCACGCCAAGCACCGCACGTACTGGTGAATCAAACTCCGGATCAATCATGCGATTGATTGAGTAGACAACATCATCGGCAGTGAAAGTACTGCCATCGTGAAATACAACGTCTTGACGTAAAACAAGTGTCCACTCTGTTAAATCTTCGTTAGAAGTCCACGACAACGCGAGTTCTGGAATTGGCGAGAAATCTTTGTCAACACCAATGAGTCGGTCGAACACCATGTTGATGGTTGGCCAAGTCCTGTTGCCGTCGTACGGATCCATCGTCTCAGCGCCGCCGAACCCTGCGTCATTTGCAACTCGCAACACACCCGAGACAGTTGTGGCACGACCACACGAAGTCAGCAGTGCAGACCCGCATAAAAGACCAATTGTGAACACCCGAAGAATTGTTTTCTTTTGCATGAACGCAACACTAACCACTCCATATGCTGTCAAATATGAGTTTGCTGTCTGTTGTCTCCTACAACATCCAATATTCATTGGGGGCAGACAATCGATACGACTTGCCTCGCGCAATAGAGCCCATTCGCAAGGCTGACATCATCTGCCTGCAAGAGATTGATCGCAATTGGCGGCGCACCAATATGGCCGATCAATTTGCCGA
>JGI12421J11937_10000943_pt1 | contig 11628 bp, 5 predicted proteins | sample LakErihyJuly2011_2_FD_11937 | JGI IMG/M metagenome (IMG submission 11937)
CAGAGTATGGAGTAGTACCAACGTAGTTACCAGAAAAGTTACCACTATAAGATGGACTTGTGAACGATCCAGTATATGATGGTCCACCATAAGTTCCGGAATAGTTACCAGTATAGTTACCTACGTAATTCAGCGTAGAAACTTCTTCTCTGGTATCAGTAGTAGAGGATCCAAGTTCGACCCATGTTCCGCTTGCTGGAGCAGATGCCTGCAACTTATATGTGCCGATATTAGTATCAATAATACGATTGCGGAAGTTCGGAACCAACTGCTCGATTTCAGCAGCAGTCATAATCTTTACTGAGTTTGCATCATTGCTTTTCAGAGGTGCAAGAAAATCACTAGGAGATGTGGTCGCTGCAGTTTTTTGCCACAGGTAGGTTGTGGTATTTCCGCCATTCGCGACATCGGTAATTGTGTATCTTGCTTGCCAAGTTCCGCCCGATGGGGCAGTTGCTTGTAATTTATATTGACCTGCTGTGTATGTAGATTCGGCAACAAACGCTGAGATAACAGTATCTAACACACCATCAAGATCAGAATCAGTCATCTGGCGAACACCATCAGACCAAGCAATAGGACGAGCAGTAACACTCTCAGCAACAGCAGTAGTTACTTGCTTTGCGTAATATGTTACAGTATCAACTGCGCCAGTAGCAGGATGTGTCCCTGTTGCTTCGGTTCTATCAGTGTCACTAAAAGTTCCGATAGAAGTTCCCGAACCAGAATTATCTGTCGTGATGTTTATCTCAGCAGTACCAGAACCAGTTGTGTCTGTAGCAAACTTAGTTGTGATAACATTAGCAATATAGTTCTGAACCTCTGCGTTGGTCAAAGGTTCTAGACCGCTGAATGAAGCAGACGTAATTGGCGTCGTAGATGCTTTGACCTTTAGAGGATTCATTTTAGTTTAACCTGTTACCACTTGTGTCGTAAACAATAAGATTGGTAATACGAAACCAATCTATCGCATCCTGCGCTACTAACTGAACAGAACTATACGGTGCTAGATTAACAGCAACGTTCACAGTTCCTCCGTCAATAACGTCAGAAGTGTTTGGATAAATTTTGATATTAACCGCAGTGGTATTGACAATAGTAGCAGAAATACCAGCAGCAGCAGTTGGGAGTTTAACTCCTTGATCTGCTGTTGCTGTGGTAACAATGCTGACTGCCTTTGTAAGTGCAGTCGCACCACCTTGAGTGGTTCCTGCAGCAGTAACCGTAGCATCCACCGATGGGATGAATGCACCAGTTAATGTCAGACTACCAAAAGATGCATTATCACCAGATTGATACTTATCGGTGTTGAGGTTGGTAAAGTTAGTATCCACCTCATTATTTGTTAAAGGTGTGCCTTTGACAGACCTTAGTGTAATTGTGCTCATGCTTTCCTACCTTCATGATTGTTGAGAAATTGTTTTAACATAGATTTAATTTCTGTTAATTCGTCTTTGAGCATACAAATTTCAGTACCATATGACTTCATTTGCTGAAGTCTTTCTCGCTGAGCATTATATGCTGCTAATGCATTCCTGTCATTGGAGACAATTGCTTTAGAGTCTCCATCTCTAATGTATTTATTAGTATCTTCAAGTGCGAATTTCGCCATATTACACCTGCAACGCGATTGCTCTTAGTTCCTTAAACTTAGGAACGACAGAACTATTTGTAGAGAACATAACAATCTTAATCGCCAGTGTGTTATATGTGGTATAAGTTGCTCCCGAATAAGTGTATGTGAAGTAACCAGTTTCTACACTACCAACTTTATTCGCATTTGGTATCTTATATTCATACTCAACGAATCCAGCAGCGGCAGTAGAACTTAGCGGTGATACACTTGTTTCGAGTTCTACCCAGTCAAGATCTTGGAAGTTTCTAGAATCTGATGAATTCTGCATCTTAGCATATACTCTCGCCGAAGTTCCGGCTGGCAGATAATTGCTCAGATAAACCTTTAAATCTTCTGCGTCATCTTCAAGATTAACTTGACGCGAGATATACTTAGAACTTGCAGTACCAACGTTGGTGTTTTCATTTGCACCAGTATCAGCGTTGATGTAATTTGAAACACAGATCAACGAACACTTTCTGAGATCGATAACAGGAGAAACTGTGTCAGTCATTGTCTTCATACCAAAGCGAATATTCAGTGACTTGTCACCACCAAGAGTAGCAGTCTCATTTGATTTTGAATAAATCGCTGCTTCTGTTGGGATGTCATTTGTTTCACCAAACGTTAGACGCTCGAAAGTATCTCCTCCAGCAACAACACCAGTTGCTGCAGTCTTAGCATAACTCCAAACACCTGTTGTTGGCGTGAAGTCCATATAACCGATGTTAGTTTGAATCGAGTTGATCAGTTTATTCTCAACTTCAGTAACTGTAGTTTTGATTGTTCCGTTCGTGATTGTGTCAGCAGCAGTGAATACACCTGCCTGAACAACAATCTTTAGAACATTATACAATGGATCATATTGCTTCACATAACCATACTTGGTCGATTCAAATCCTAAAACGTAAACCTTTTCACCAGCAGCGAACTTGGTTAGTGAAACCGTATTATCAGAAACAAGGTTCATAGTATCTGAGAGCGCAAGATAATCATAGTTAGAATTTTGGAACTTGGCAGTCGAGATAACTGTTGTGTCAAAGATTGCACGATACAAAGTAAACTTCATGTCTTCTGCTTGTTTTTCGCTCCACGTGCGGTTGTTTGCTGACGTGAATAGCATACCAACATTCGGTTGTTCCGAAATTCTCTTCTCAGTACCTACTTCATTTTCGCCGATTTCGGACACCCATGCAGTATATCCAGGATCATTACCAGCAGGAAGAAGAACGAAACAGTATTCTGTGTTGTTCTGTAGATAAACAGGCGATGGGAATGTAAAGTTCGTGTCAGCGAATGTTACAACACCTGCCCCATCTTCAGTTGAAGTGGCAACCTCGTCTGCAATTTTGGTAACTTCACCGAAAGGAAGAACTTTCTCTGACGGGAATCCATTAATCATCTCGCGAAGTTGCAGAGTGATGGGAGCAGTTCCCTTAGTTCTAAAGTATACATCCAGACCAGTTACGAATGTTCCAAAAGGCATTCCTTCGACAAAGAAACTTTGTGCGAGAGGATCCATTCCACCAAAAGCGAAAACACCACCCTGTAGATTGAGGTTAAAAACAAAGTCTGCTGGGTCAAAGTCTACTAATATTGGTTCTACAGCTGGAGGACCAACGACCGTTACAGGCGTTGGTGTGGTTGTTGGTGGTGTTGGATCGATAATTACTGGAACTGGAGTAGTTTGATTGACAATAGTTGTGTTATTAATTACCGTATTATCATTCGTTACATTCGTAACATTATTAACCACTGTGTTAATAACATTGGTTTCATTGACAACAGTTGTGTTGTTAGTAGTGTTAGAAACGTTTGTGGTATTATTGACTGTAGTAAACGTATTGTTTACCGTTGTATTTTGAACAACTCCGACTGCTCGTTCACCAATGCGATTTGCGGTAGTAGTATTTTCCGTTACAGAACGAGAATCACTTACAGTATTAAACGCAATATTTGCCTCTCTCGTAGAAACAACAGTTCCTTGAACAACTTGTGAGAGACCATTAGCAGAAAAAGAATTTGTCGCAGAGGTTGTGACGAATGAAGATCTGTTAAACGGATCATCACAAACTCTGAAATTCTTAGTTCCTGTTCTAAACGTACCAGCAGGAATTCTAAATTGGATTGCAAGTTCTCCGTCTGCATTAGTAATCAGAGAATCGCCATAATCACCTGTACCACCAGTAATGGCATACTGAGAATATTCTGCAGGATCAGTAGGAGATGCAGTTAACGCTGCATCGTTCAGCGGACGACAATGTGCAGCAACATCAATACCATCGAAAAATGGATAAATTCTAGTTGCAGGTTTCAGTCTCTTACATTTAACAGTAATTGTAACGCTTCTCATATATGGAATGATAGAAGCATTTGTCACACGATCGCCAAGATCTCTTGTGATTGTTTCGGGTGTGACAGTCATAGTCACACCTTGACGAGTTTGGCGCTGTGTGGTAGTAGTAGTTGAGATCTGAATTTGCTCTTGGAATAATGTATCACCAGATACGCGAGTCTGCCCACCAGTATTGGTTGTGTCAGTGGAAACAGAACGACCAGTTACGATATCCTGCCAATCATTCCACTGAGTTCCCCAAGAATTTGCCATAGCAGCAAAGTTGTCGTAGTTACCGTCGAAGTTTACAGCAAGATCAGGGGTTTGTGCAGTATCAGTCCAGTTATCAACTGGAGGATCGAGAGTCATATCACCAATGAAAGAGAATAGAAGATCGCCTACACAGTTTCTTGCTTTAGAAGCAAATGTATTCTGAGTAAGAACAGTATAATTATATGGAAGTGTTAATAGATCACCTGTTTTCTTCACACCAAGAGAATTTGCCGAATCAAAAATTAGATCAACATTCTCGATGTTAAAGAACGGACGAAGTTCTTGATTCACTGGATCAATAGAGCAACTGTAGTTAAGATCTTTTGGATTACCTACATTGTGCCCAGTAAACGCATCAACCAAAATACCATGCTTAAATCTATTCAGTGTTGGGTCTGCTGCACTAGGAATGAACAACGATTCAGTTGACTTTTCGAGAAGAGTCAGAGAAGTGTAATATTCCAAACGAGTAACACGTTGTGCTATTGCTCCGATATCTCGCATCGTATAACGGCGATTGTCAAGAGTGCGGAAAGTTACACCAAACTCATTACGCCCAGAAGATTTTGCAACATTAGGAGCGAGCGATGGGAATGGTGGAATTGTGACAATGGCAATGCACATTGCATTTTCTGGAGTAAGAGGTTCAACTGGAGAAAGTGATGGAGTTCCACTTACAGCACTAAACACACCAGTATCATCTAATACAATCTTGTCTTTACGACCAACATAATATTCATAGTTGATATTAATTTCTTGTTCGGGTCTAGGAATAGTAAGACCGAATGAAGCAGGATCAACTGTAGTAGAAGTTGCTGGGTTTACTGGAACTGTAGCAATATTAGCAAAAGTAACAGGTACAATCGAATCAGTAATTCTTACTCTGAAGTCTAGTGTGTCACGAAGATCATACGACTCACCAGTTGTAGGCGAGGTATAGATCGGAATCTCAGATGTCTTAATATTAGCACCACTTGGTGCTGAATCAAGGACAGGATATGAATCGACTGCGAAGTAACCAGCAGTAGATGCAGTTTCTGTATGAGTAAAGTAATTTATCTTAGCAACTAGATTAAATCCAGCGAGAGAAGCAGCACCATTGACTGCATTAAGTTTACCGAGTTCGTATGTATTATCGCGTTGCCCTGTATCCAGAGTATATTGCGAAGTAATATCCGTACCAGTTGTTACGATATTTGAGTACGATGTTCCAACTGCTGCCTTATAGACAGCATCGACAGAGAATATATCTGCAACACCAAGATTTAATGACGTTCCGCCACCTACCTTAAAGAAGTATTGAGCATTGTTGCCTGTACCTGTTAGATTGACTGCACTACCACCTAACGTTGCTGATACTCTAAAGGCATTGGCAGTTAGTCCAGCAGAAATTACGTAATACGTAGTACCGCTCGTTAATCCCGTAATACTTGTTCCACCACCATTGTAATATACTACAGCATCACCAGAAGAATATCCGTGGGCAGTATATGTGAATGTTTCAGTAGAAACATCTACTGATGTTGTAAGAATTTTATGAGACAAATCAAAGGCAACATATCTCGCTCTGTTCAGAGTTTTAACAAGAGGCGCAGCAAGGTTTACTTCAACCGTAGCATATACTGTAACCGTATCAGTAAAACCAAGTCCAGTAAAACCGATGGTTTGTGCAGAAGCATCTAGTGCATCAACTGTGCCTGTCGTCAAATCAATAATTTCACCATCAGTGTCCCGAACCATCAACAAATTGTTGTTAATATACGACTCAATCGCATCATCTGTATTCTGAATGAAGAACTCATTACCCGAAAGAGTAATGGTTCCGACACCTGACGCAATAGAAAGACCCTCATATACCTTAGTATAATATAAAGATGTTTGATAGGTACCAACTTCCGACGGTGGAATAGCAGGTTTGATTGTCTTGGTAGCACGCGATGGCATTCTGTAAAGAAGTTTATTATATTGTGATGACTTCAATACAGATTCTACAACGTCAGCATAACCATCTTTGGTTCCGCTAGTTGAGTAATACAAACCATCAACATCAGCGAAGTTGCCTGTTGTCATTTGAACATCATAGACATAGATGTTATAAACTGCAGTAGCAGAACCAACGGTTCCGCTCACATACTCGATGTGACGAACACGTGCACTACCGATTTCACTACCTTGTACTGCTGTCTGTGAACTAGAAACACCGTTTTGCACTGCATTGCGCAGAGAAATCTTAGAACCATCTAGTGGCAGAACACCCTTATAGTCTGTTACAACAACATAGTTACCATAAGCAGAACTGATAGGAACGCTATATTTCTTTACAGTGTCTATACCTTTGCGGGTAAAGGCATATTCTGTCTGGCGAGTTTCATACTCAAACCCACGAACATATGCTTTACCTGCCTCTAGACCGACAGCAAGTAGAAAAGGATCGCCACCAAGTGCGTCGGTATAAAGTCCATTGTTTGTTGTATCATCAAGGTGTTCACGAACCAATACAGGGAAAGACTTTACCGTATAGTTACCAGACTCATCATATGTTCTGCGTGCTAGATTGTCACCGAGTTTAGCATAGATGTTAGAAGTATCGTGTGTTCTGTTGAGACCACCAGCAACAACAGTAGCAACCTCATAATACCCGTCATCGATTTCATCGCCAAGTTCAAAAAACTTCAATTCAGTTGAAACATAGTATCTGTCTGCACCAGGAGCAGTAAAATTATATGTACCCTGTGCTGGATCAAGCAGAGTTTCATCATCGCCTGTGTCTACAAATTCCTCGACTGCACCAATACACACACTACCTGTTGGATTATATGTATACTTTGAAAGATAAATTGTTTGTTCAGTATGGAGAATAAACTTACCGTCGATATAAAGAATACCGTCGCCGAGAGTCATACGAGTAGCACGACCCCAAAAGTTGTTTGTTAAATCTTCAGTATCAACTGCAAGCGCAGCAACAATAAATTCATCTCCATCAAGAGATGCAGTATCTGACACAACTGTCAGAGTTTCTGCACCAGTAAAGTGAACAGTATTTGTGCTACCATCACCACTGGTATATCTTAGGTATAGAGTTCCTGGATCCGTTGTTGTTGCAGCGATTGCGTCTACGATTACCGCAGTAAGACCGTTACTACCCGTGACTGTAGCACCGATATATGATGGAAGAGATGAATTTACGTTAGGAAGATTAGCACTTGCAGTAGCTTCTGCATCAATCTTTACGTATGATAATTGATTGTCGATCTGAACGTCGCAACCTGAAACGATCGCGCCATTCTTAAAAATATGGTCACCAAACTTATTGACCTGATTCTGAAGGATAGACTGCAGTTGCGTAAGTTCGCGTGCCTGAACAGCATATCCTGGTTTGAAGAGAATTCTATGAAACTTTTTAGATTCATTGAAGTCGTCATAATACGGAGATATATTTAAGTCGAGTGCCATATTTTCCTACTTCTATTAAAAATTAATCAACGCTCTGATTTTTTCAACTTGATCAGATGTTCTAATGATTTTAATTCTGTTGTCTAGATATATGATTTCACCAGATCTGTTGTTAACTTCTGGTTCTAAATAATCAACCATATCAGGGACTATCACTGTGCCATTATTAAACTCAACAGGAGATCCTAGTAATACTTCTTGCGTCGTATTAGTTAAAATGCTACTACTAGAAAGTTTTGGTATAATAGGTAACAAATGGATTCTATCGACCACGCCATTATTATTATTGTCCTCTTTCTGAACAACAATAAATCTACCTCCATCATCACTCTCAATAACATCATCATAATCTACTAATTCAGGATTATTTATTGCAATAACATAGCAACAATTACCAGTATTTGAAGTAAAGTTATCAGAAGAACCAAAAATTCTAGGATTCTTGATGATACCCAATTGGCGGAAATCGTTGTTCAAGAAAGTATCAGAGGTTTCATTTGTGAGAGAAACCGTCAATGATAAACTCTTAGCAAACAACTCTTTCTGTGGGTTGGAACCATGACCACCATAAGGTGAAAGAACTGCTCGGAAAGCAGCACCATTACCTGGAGATCCATCGGTCTCATTGACAGCAGAGATTTCTGCAAAACTATACCCAGATCCTGGATTGGTAATAGTAATTCCAGTAACGACACCATCAGTTAATGTGAGTGTTGCTTCTGCATCTTGTCCATCACCAACAATAGAAACAGAGGCATCATTTTCAATATAACTGTTACCACCAGAAAGAATAACAATTCTATCGATAGTTCCTGGAGTTGCCGCAGATTCTACGTTTTCTTGTGGAGTCCCACCCTCAGAGAAACCAAGAATAGCAGATGCTGTTGCAGATTCAGTAATGGTATCACCAGCAACAGGAACGAAACTAATATTCGCGAACGAGAATCCAGATCCAGCCTCGGTCACTGTAACTGAAACTACCTCGTCAGCAGTTCCACCTGTTCCCAGAGCAGCAGTCGCTCTAGCACCAGCATATCCAGTTCCACCATCGGTTACTGTGATTCCTGTAATTACACCACTAGAGATAACTGGTGTAGCAGTGGCACCAGAACCCGCACCACCCAAAAGAGATACCGTAGTTCCTTCAAATGTAAGTGTATGTGTACTGCCTGTACCAAGAGAAGTTAGATCAATCGCAACAGCATCATCAGCATCTTGATAAGATGTAGCGAGTTTAATTGTATTGGCACCAATATAAATCACATAATATGATCTATCATTTGTAAGACCACCAATAGAAGTTCCGCCACCATTTGAATATTTCACAAGATCCAAATCAGTAAACCCATGGGCAGTTATAGAAAGTGTATTGTTTGCAACTGAAACTGCACTAGAAGTAGATCCATTAAACGTTTTAGAGAGCGTAGATCTATAACCTGAACCGCCATTTGTTACAACAATTGAAGAAACAATATCCTCATTAGAACCATTTGTTGAGCAAATAGAAAACGCAGAGGCATCTTCGCCTGTTGTGCTGTCGATAATTACTGTTGGAGCAGTTTTACCATCACCTTGAATTACGACATACGGTGGAGTTGAATACCCAGATCCACCAGACGTAACGCTAATACCATCTACAAATCCATTTACATCATATTGTGGTTCGCCAAGACCTGCCATTTTGCGGACAGGAATATGCGAGGGAGTTAAGAACTTCGTTACATCACCTGCCTCGACGCGAAACATAAATTTCCAGATGTAACCGTCTGATGTTTCAAAAGGATTCGTATCTGTTCCAGTTGGTTTGACTGTGCTTACCGCTTCATCGCCATTACTGATACATTTGTATACGTTATATTCATCATTGACCACATAAAAAACAGAAGCACTTAATGTTGCTGCTCCTGATGCGGGTGTAATCGGATCATCATTGGCATCCGTTTCACCATATGCGTCATCATATTGATCGTATACTGTACCCAACGTCCAGTTATGTCTTGGTGCCATTAAGACCGCATCACTTGCTTGTATTCTTTTTACAAACAAAGTGTTTCTATGAGCCGTGTTTGAGTACGACTCAGAGTCAACTGGTTGCTCTGGGTTTTCCTCGTCCTCCCATTCGAGAGTTCGAGAGACAAAGAAATAGTAGTAGTCGTTTTCGTTATAGATGTCACGATAAACGCTTCTTGCTATTTCTTGTCTTCCCTGTGATCTTAAAAGAAGTGGCATTTTATATTACGATACTGTAACCGTCCAAGTGATTGTCATGCTGTCCGCTGCACCCTTATTGATGACATCAAAGACAGTGCGGCAAAGCATATCGCCAGAAGTGGAAGCATTGAAGATTCCTGCTTCTACAATAGCACCAGTGCCTTCGCCAGCAGCGAAAGTCGCAACATATTCAACAGCATTAAGAGTTGCTGTCGAACTTGTCAGTGCCTTACGCGAACCAAGAATCGATCCAACGTTGGTATTACCTGAAGCAGCTGCGGTGTTAGATGAACCAACTGCCATATGTGACATAACAGACTTTGAAGTTCCAACCATACGCGATGCGATATAGTTTAGACCAGTATCAACAACAAGGTTAGGAACAGTTACTTCTTGAGTAACATTACCTGCTTCATCGCGAAGAACAATATGTAGTTCGCCCTTAGTACCGTTTACGTTTTCGATTAGTTTCATTTGATTTACCTTCTTCTTAGTTAAAAATAAGTTGCTTGACCCACAAAGTCCGAACCGAAATCACCTTCAACATAATCTTGTAGGTTTATAATACCACTTTCGGTGACTGTTACTGTTTCGAATAGTCCTTTGAGTATATTTATAAGAGATTGTTCAGTTGCCGCAATAGTTTCTATGGTTTCAGCATTATTTGCGACGATTAATAATTCAGTAGCACCTGCATTATCAGTTTTAACCAGATATGGAATTACGCCGACTAGATCAGTTGATGTTACGGAATCAACTAAATATTTATATAGATGATTGGTCGAAGTTTCCGCTGCTGTCGCCACATCTGCCTGTCCAGGTTTTTCGATACCAGCGTTGGCATACTCATTAGTTATCACAGATTCTGCAAACGTTCTATAATACTCTACAGTTCTACCAAACGATTCGGTTGCAATAACAGCATCTTCACCTGCTATATGTTCGAATGTAGTTCCTCCGACGGAAACATAATAACCAAATGGCATTCCAAACCCAGAAACAATAGTAATAACACCTTCACTATTGATACTAATAGTCATAGTATAAGCACCACCACCGCTAGTTATTTCAAAAGTGGTACCGTAAAGCGCACTGGCGTTATCAAACGGAGTAACATAAGAAGGTGTTATTACTTTCGAAACTGCAAATACATTTGCTTCAGACGCCGTTGCTGCATCAGCAAGAACCTTTGCGAAATCAACTTCAATTGTTTCTTCAGCATTCCACGCAAATTCCGTACCACTATATTCTGGCACTGCCCAGAAATCTCTGGTAACCCAAACTGGATCTTCTACAACAGTTTTGCCGAAATCAACCACTGTGATATGTGAGGTGTAGAATGCTTCATTAAATACTCTGACATATTGCACAACACGATCAAACGAATCAACCGTAGAAGTGATATCTTGGTTTCCAATACCAACCAACAGTTCTGTTGTATCAAATAGAGTTACAGAATCACTTAGAACTTTGTAGAAGTGAACTTGAAGGGAATCTGCATCCATCGATGCATACTCAATTGGAACATAGTCTGGAATTGCATAGGTAGTTACAGACCCAGCAACAATATCTGTGAGAATTTTATGGAAATCAACAAATCTAGACTGATCGTTAAGCACTATGACATCAATAAAGAATTCATTAAGTACAAGAATTTCTAGAACACCAATATAGTCAACCATATCGATTGTCTGAGTGATAAGCAATTCACCAAACACTGCCATACCAGCAGGATGGACTG
>JGI12421J11937_10000950_pt1 | contig 11609 bp, 11 predicted proteins | sample LakErihyJuly2011_2_FD_11937 | JGI IMG/M metagenome (IMG submission 11937)
AATATATAGAATAGTAACTTAAAGCCGATGGCAAGATTAAATACCCTTGGATGTTCACCAGATTAAAATATAAAGCCTTTGTAACACTTGAATCACTCACCGAAGGTAATACGGACTACAATATCTTCAGAAAAATGAATTAATAAATATCCTTAAATGTGCTCAAAAGAAATTTAACATCTGTTTTTGTAAAGTTCGATAATCTATTCCATGGTGTATATAATCATTAGGTCCTTACGAACTTAGATCTACCCATAGAGTCAGAAACTGTCGAGTTAGGTTTACAACAAAAAAAGCTGGCTTTTATTGTCCAGAATGGTTTTAAGGCCTTCTTTATTTATAAAAAATATAATGAGATGACCGGAAATGAAGAAGATCTAGAACTGATGAAAAAAGAGGATGATTAAGAAGGTAATATCCTAACGGACCTATTTAATGCTGCTAAGAAGAAAGCCGATGATCTTGCCCGTATGGCAGCCTCTTTGGCAGCAGATATGTTGAAAAAATAGGGGGGATAATCGATTCAAGATGACTAGGATGATGAAAATTTCACAAATGTTGACGAATCCGAGAAGTATTAAGATAATTATAAAAATGCTATTAAATTCTATGCAAAAAATACAGGGTATGTGGAGATTCGTATGAATTCCAAAATATTTTAATAAAATTTCACACTTCTTCCTTTCTGTCTCTACCTTACGCCGGAAGATATGTCAGATTTCTATAAGAAGGTGGACAGGACTTCAGATAAGTCTAAGTTAACTAATCTCCAATTCTATTCAACTGAACTCATCTATTCCATGAAATACGAAAGCATGTTGGTCATTATGTTATCAAACATCACTCTTCTATCCATCCTATGGAAAAGAATAAACAGACTTCAGAGTATTGCCTTTTATCTTAGTGTGGTCCTTAACATCGTCATTCTCCTTACGACCAAAGATAATCACAATTTTGAGATGAAAAATATTTCTTAAGTTACAAGAACACAGAGTAGTGAGGTTTATTTTTATATAATGCTTTCATGCCAATTCCCTTTACTAGCCATAAACGGGCTTATGTTCACATTCTTTGCTTTGAAAAACATCCCAATAATCAACCAATAATTTATTGATAAGATTAATGATATCAGGAAATAGAACAATGACTAAGACCCTGGCATGTTTGAAAAAATGTATTTGTTTTTGTTGTTTTTTGGGAATAAGCATGTATTGATTTAAAAGATAGGGTCAACCGTGATTATATTCTTGGGATTTTTTAATTAAATTTTTGTTGGCTTACAATTAATGGATGTTTTTCTACAGTATCCTCTTCTAATGACAGTGCTTAACTCTATTTGGAGACCTAGGTAGTAAATTCTTCTAACTCTTATATGGCTTATCATACTAACTTATTATTTTTCCCTCTTAATTTATTATATTTTCTACGAGAATTTGATTATCAAAGATGGGGAGGGGAAGGAGATAGACATTTGTTCGGAATTAATTTCATGTTTCTCTATGATTTTGGACACCACATTAAGAGCTGGAGGTGGATTTACTGGGTTTTTTGTACCAAAAAAAGAATACTACCACTAGTGGTATTTCAATTCATTTTCGGTGCTTATGTTCTTTTATAACTTCACTGTTACGATTTTATCATTGACAATTTTGACAGGTATAATTATCGATAGTTTTGCAGTCTTAAGAGAGGAGGATGAACATAATTCTTATGATATTTAAAATAAATGTTTTATTTGTGGGGAGGATAGAAATATATTAGATAAGAAAGACCCTAAAAGAGGGTTTGCATACCACATTAAGCATGTACATAAAATTTGGGATTATCTATATTTTATAGCATATTTGTTAGATAAACCATAGACTGATAGGTCAGGTATAGAAAGCTATGTCTTTGAAAAATATGAGAATAAAGATGTCGAATGGTTTCCGACCAGCAACGTCGACGACCAAAATGATGAGTTAAACGAAAAAAACAAACTAGATAACCTTTTACTTCAACTAGACACAATAAACCTAAATTTAGAAGACCTTAACAAAAAAGTTTTTATTTTAACTTATAATTATAGGTTTATTTCAAGGATATTAATGAAAATATAGATGAAAAAGAAGATTGACACGAAAATTTATTATTTGTTATATAATGAATTATATATGAAAAACATCATTTTTCTGTCACATCTATCGCAGGAAACCAATCAATATTATTATTTTTATAATTATCATATACATAACTTTCTATACCAGACATATCATTCTTATCTTTTTCTTATAGAGTAGCAATAAAATAAACATAATCCCAGATTCTATGAACATATTAAATATGATAGTCAAATCCTTTTTTCAGGTCTCTTTTATCTAGGGTCGACCTTTCAATATTAAAATTAATTTTACCTTTATTCACCACATATAAAGCATACATTGTCGATATCATTTTTTGTATATTCTTCCTCTTTACGTAAGATAGCGAATGTGTCAATAATAATACCAGTAAGAATATTCAGAGTCAAGATATTAATAATAAAATTGTATACAAATGCATAACCTGCGTATCCGCTAAAGGTCCATGAATGATATTCTTCTTTCTTAATCATATTAAAACCTGTAAAACCGCCATCTGATTTTAATGTCACGTCTACTACCATGGAAAAACATGAAATTAGCTCACTACATACATCCACTTCTTCAAATACAAATTCCTCAGAAAAAAAATAATAAAGAATAAGCGTAAAATAAAACTATACTATTAACATCCAAATAATTGTTATAAATAGCTGCATTTTAGGTCTCCAGACAGCTCTAATAACAGTAAGGAGCATAGGTAATTAAAAGAAAATATCTATGAGCTAAAAAGCGATGAATAACTCATTGAAATATCCTAGATAAACCATAGTAGTATAGAATATTTTATAAACAAAAATAGGATTTTTTTCTAAAGTATCCATCAAAAACTACAACTTTTACAAAAAAACTAGAGGTTTTTAATCAGGATTCTAGTAATACAAATTTTTAATCTCATCTTAATACTATTAATTAATTATAGGGACAATTTTTAGAGAATAAAATAAAAAAACTAATGTATTCAAACTCATCACGATTATCTAGCATACTACTATGACATATAGGTATGAAATCGAACGTTCCTCGCCTCTTTATTTGATAATAAGGGGTATAAGTTGAAAACCATGATCGTTTTCTGTATCAATTAAAATAAAAATATTCTCTAAAACACTAAAAATAAAAGAAATAAATTGGAAGTTATCTATATTTATAAACAATAAATAAAGGATCTTAATTGATTTAAACCTTTATGTTAGCTTGTACTCGTATTTCATGGAATATATAGTCTCATTCACAACATTTTAGAGTGAAGAGAGCTTAGTCTTTGTCGAAAGTCGAATAATCTTCGAATTAAAGGTGTCTATATCTTTCTGAGTGAGGCAAAGACAAAAAGGTAGGAGGGTAAAGTATTGATGGAAGATTTTTGAATCTTTTTATAACTCCACATATCCGGTTTTCTCCTCAAAAAATTTTAGAGACTCAGAGAAGGTGACCACCTCGGGTTTATTTTCAAAAAAATCTAGAGCATTAGAAAGGGAGGTAGATTCCTTCGTCTACTTTATCTGCTCCTCTATCTAATCTTATTCTTACTCAAAACTATTATCTTCACTATACATTTCTTGATATTTTTTATACAAATTATAGAATTAGAATCCATTTTAGATGATAAAAGTAAGTTCTCGCATATAAACTTTAGGATTTTTTCCTTCTGGCGTTTTATTTGGATCAAGTTAGAGATGATTTAGTGTATCTTCAGTGTAACTATCTTTGTACAGAATTTTAAAATTTTGGAAGATCTAGTGGATATTATTTTTAATCAAAGATAAGGGAATTTATTACTATACTTTTCTGAGTATTGAAAAGTTGCTGTTACCTTCTAGAAGTGCTTCGAGCGCCAGCAAGGATTTATATTTTAACCTAGATATCATCCATTGTTTATTCTACTTTCCGTTACATATAAGATACTCAGTACAAGAAGCTGCGAAGTTGGGACTGATATTTTATATATATTGAATAAAATTTTGTTCCATATCCATAGAGATGGATTATCGTCTTTTTCGATCCATGTTAACGGTTGTATCCTAATTTTGTCTACAAAAAGTCTCCTCCTTTTATTATAAAATATATGTAAGACTTTCTAGTAATTTACCCTCAGATAATGCTTTTTAGTTTTCCTCGCAAGGGCCTTAAGTCATTTCTATAATAGTATCAAAGGTTTAAGTTATTTTATCATAGTTATCTTGATTTAAATTATTAAAATACATATAAATTAATTAAACCATATATTTAAGAAGATCATGGTTAATCGAGGCAGGCGAATTATTTTACTTACGGATATAAATCTAAAAATTAATATTATGCCCTTCACAAAGTAATTATAGGTATTTCAGAACTTTCAAGGTCCTATGTTCTTTCAAAGGTTTGTAACTAAAATTGATCTTTTTACTTATTTTTTTTACACGAAGTGGAAAGACTTGGTAGCTTTGAATTCGACCTATTTCCTCCATAATTTGTTTGTGTAACTTTGTAAACAATTGCTCTCCATTATTTGAGCTTTAGAAGTAATGAAGGTATTGGTCTTAAAGGGTCTTTTTCGCTCCAACTAAAATCACATTAGACAAATCAATCATCATATAAAAAACCTTCGAAGAAGTTTTTTTTCTACTCAAAATTTAGGCAATAATGGTTATAAGTCCATTACTCATAAATATATCTTGCATTTTCTTTCCATTTTTTTGTAATTCATTATCTCTTTTTACGATATTGATTATGAGTTATATAATAACTTCGGCTAGGTTATCCATGTCTTTAATTTCTGATTTCAAAAGTCCTTTGACATCATAACGTTAAAAAATAGTATCTTAAACAAATTTAAAAAGCTTTTTGAGGAATCCAGGTAATGATAATTGAAGATTTAAATGTGAAAATTTTTCAATACCCAGGATAGCATCAATCAAAGCATTTTTTTCAACTTCGATATATTTCACTTTAATGCACTCGCTAGTCAACATAGAAAGCACAAGACTCCTCCATTTAACTTCATTGGTATTATCCAGATGCATGTTTCTTTGGGTCATTATATCTTGGAGAGGAAGGTCGACCATTTCATCTATGGTGGTTTGTTGTACATACTATTCCTTCTCTTCTTTTTATTTATCTATATTTATAATATTTAAATCACATCCTTATATAATTTAATATTCCTAAAAATTTTTTACTATATTTTTGTATGATTTGCAACTTCTTAGAGTACCATAATCTATCTAAAGCTTATTACAAAAAATTTCAAATTAATTTATGTAATTATTAATACTAGTAATATCTGCCCTTTGATCATCCACATGTTATTTTTTATTTAACACCATATTTTTATATAGACTCGTGATTATTGGCAGTACGTAGATAAAGACATATTCAATGAAATCACAACTCAAATCATCTATATAAGTTTTGTACCTTGATAAAATTTCGTTATTAATACTTTAGTAATTTTCTCTCTCCGTGTATTACTGTCTAGTTGATTAAAAAATTTCAATCATATTAGTAATAGTAGCTTGGTCCGAGAATCTGACAAGGTTTTCATTTTCCTGTTTAAGAAATGTAATTAGAAATGTATTTTTGTATAATTATTTTATACAATTAGGTGTTTTCAGGTGGATTATATTAAGGATTCTAAGACATTCTTGTTTCATCAAGCTGTTTAGAATATAAACAGATGAGTCCTTTGAGAAATTGATATCAAATATATCCCTTTTGCCTACTAGATAAAATAAGTAATTAACATCTAATATTTTCGATATCAAAGACTAGGCTATCTATTATTTTTCGACCGATTATTCGATAAGTTTATTAAACAATCTTAAAAATAGATAATGATAAATATAAGGCACACTTTTAGATATATTAGACTCATCAAAATCGAATAAATATTATCCCAATGCTTGAGACATTGCCAAGTTATCTTCCTCGTCGTTATCCACTCGAGCAAAATCTTTTACTAACGAGAATAAACTGGTTTCTTTTTTCTGCTCGATAGTTGTCTCATTTAAATATTTAGAATTCTTTTTTATCATCAACAATTAGATTAAAGCTTTATGATCTAAAATGATGTCTAAAACTTTATCCCAGTTCGGGTAATAGGGATTACCTCGGTAGTACATGACAATCTCCATGAAATTAAGGATTTCTGGACTATGGCCAAAATTAATAATTTTTTCAACAAATTTATGAATTAAATTAGGGTCCAGACTGATTAAAGAATCGTAGTTATTATGATATAAAATATTAAAGAACTAAGACTGTCCTAATTCAGCATAGCTAAGTTGCATAAATAGCATCTCGTAGTCATTATTAAGCAATTTTATATTAAGTCGGTTGTTATTTTTGATGAAGACTTACAAAAATTTGTAACAATTTTTGAATACTTCCGAGATCAGAGTGTCAGATTAATTATTTTTTTGATACTTATTGTAATGTTTCATTTTCTGATTGCTATCTTTCAATAATTTAATTACTATCTCGTGGATCTTAATATTTCGCAGCATAATTTATCTGTTTATACTTATATTGTTTAGATCATGTGAGATATCGACCATGTATTGCAAATTATCTATTATTCGGTGGACGAGGATTTATTCGGACTCTTTTCCGTCATGAAGGTTTTATAACCAAATTTCACTTTGCTCAGCATCAAAATTAAGCTATATCGCTTTTGTACGCGCCTCAATAAAAATGTTCAACTCAGCAGGTTCCTAGATTATTTATAAATGCTTTAGATCTTTAATGAGATTAGCTCTTTGAATGTATTTGGACGTAATTAATTTAAGCATTAGAAATGTAAATAATTAATTAGATGAATTGTAGAAATATTACATGAAAAGGGGAAGAACAGACTGCCCCATGATATTATTTAGATCATGTTAGTCCTGATCATTTTTTACAAAGTCACCAATTCCATTGAACATAACTATGGGCATGTATTTGTCTAGGCTTTCTTCAAAGTGTTTTTCCATAAAAACTACATCATCAAGCTATTTTTCACATAATTTTGAACTTATCTTAATAAATTCTAGCATATTTTCTATGTAATAATCATGTTTCAATTCGCCGTAGTAAATGAGATTTCTAACTAGTTCCATTTTAATGCTATTCTCTATTTAAGAACTCTCCATATCCTAGGATTCATTAATTTTTTTGGTATTATGTAAAAATAATTTCATATCGTCCGTAACCATCGACTTAATTTCCTTTGCAAAATCATGGTTTTTTTAATTTTTTATTGGAATTTACCGTGGAATTTACTCATTTTTATGAGTCTTTTTTTAATTATTATGAAATCCTTGTAAAGTTTAGCTTACAATTAATTAGGAATTTATCTCAACTCCTAATTTATTCTCAATATCAACCTTGAGAATTTACAATAGAGCGTTAATTATTTTGTGGAAAGGATTTTAATTAGAATATTTTCTGAGAGCATTCTCATTTTAATATTTGTTATCTATGACATTCTACATCATCTCGAGACGAGAATTTATATTCTTGATAGGATTGAGATCAAAAAAGTTGTATTTAATAAGTTTGCGAACCAAAATAATCATGTTGAGAGAAATTCGATCGAAAGTAACTTCTTTCGATTTTTAATTATTTTCCATTTTACTTACGTAAATATCATTTTCGAAATATTATATTAATTTTTTTTTTAGTGTATCTATATCAAATTCGCTCAGTGAATCCTCTTCAAGAAGAAAATCTTCTAAATCTTCGTGTCCCATCAATATAGTTTATTACTTTTGAATTTATTTAGTTTTTTATCGGACGATCGAGGCCATTTTAAATGGTTATTTTTTATCAGACGATAAGTCTAATAAAGATTATTAATTCTCTTTCTTTATCTTATCAAAAGTATCATTTATTTTAACAATTTGTTTTAATTTTTTAGCCGATTTTATCAATATATTAAGAATATCATAACCAAATTTTTTTTTTACTTCACCTTCAACGTCTGGCTTGTGTGCTACTCTTGTTAACATCGGAATTACTCTTTCCGATCTCGGTTTGCTATCAATGTGTATACTATGTAATAAATCTGTAAAGGATGCTCTAATTACAAAAGAAATATTTTCATCACAAATACAAGAAATTAAGCTCTTAGAGGTAAATATTTATCGAAAATATTTGATATTGATATAATTCCTACCTTTACAAAGATTAGAGAAAAGAGCAAGTTAAGTCTAAAGGTATATAATCTCATCTTCTTTCTATTCAGCTGTAAAAAAAGGAGTATCGAAATAATTTATAAAGTCCTAAAATACGAATTCTTTGTTCACTAATCGACCTATCTCCAGCTAATCAGATGAATTTTGCCGAATAGGCACGAATATTTAAGTATCGTGTATTAATAAATTTTTTATCACTATCTGGTTAATTGAAATACCCTCTTCTTTAAAATTACATAAACAATTCATAAAATCAATAAACTCGGTCAGGTGTTTATGTTTGAAATAGAGCAATTCTAAAGATTCCTTATAACTTGCATAAATATTATGAATCAGAGTGTGATTTTTCCCTTAATGCTCTACTGCCTTTTCATCAAGTGTTTTAAATCTTTTCAATTATCTGAATTCAGCTTTATCTTCGCCTTCATTAATACTTGAGTTTTTCTACTTCACTATTTGATGAAGTATCGATTTATATTCTCTCTGTACATTATTAGAATGGACTAAGTTTAATAATTGCTCATTATTGACTATGGTAGTCATTATACACTTAGTGGCTCCATAAATATAACCGACTTATTCTTTTATCAACTCAATATACTTAAAACAAATAATTTGGTTGAAATAATTTTTATAACACATTTTTTGAATAAGTTAATAGCAAAGATCACAAATTAAAATGAATTCTTTTACATACTGATTTTTGAGATGAGTAAATTAATCATTTGAAATATTGGAAAATTTTTAGAGATTTCTCAACATCTTGGTTTGTTTTAAAGATATCTTTAATACAGGATCAGAGATGTTTGAGACACTTTGTTCTTCACGCTGATTAATTAAATCTAAGAATTAATGAATTGTCTATTTATCTGGGAAACAGTATTTTATTATCATGAAAAGTATACGAAAATATCCCTGTTCTATCAAAATTTTCTATTTATATCCTAATTATTCCTCTTATTATTGTTCAGTATTCTAAAAGTCTAAGGAACAGAAATCCTTGAGGAGAGTTAAACATTATTTCATTTCTTTAAAAAGGTGCTCGTCAGATTAATTTAATTATTTAACATCAATAAAATACTAACTACTGTTATTGTTAGACAGAAAATTCAAGCCTTTTATAAGGGGAGGTTAGCATGATTTAAGAAATAAAGTCTCAATTAGTTCTGAATCTCCAGCTTTTATAAATTTAAAATAATCGTCCTGTGCGGGATCTTTAGAGATAAATGGTTTTAATGAAAAACCATTTAATCTTTCTTCTTTATTTGTAGATTATTTGCTCAAATACAATTAAGATTTATTATGTTTTATAAAGAAAACTTTAGATGAAGAAACATAATTTTACAAATAAATTTCTTCATCAAAATTTCTATAAGGGATGATCTCAAACCAAGAATTATCTCCTCCTTCATCATCCAGTACAATCTTTTTCTCATTCAATATGCTCATATATTTGTTGGATTGTAAGTTTTTAAATCGGACCATTTCGGTGCATTGTAACTTCGCACCTGATTTTAAGTTTTTTCCTTCTATTTTCCAGAGACCCATCGTATTTTTATGAATTTTTGAATGAAATTATTCAAAGTATATAGATTCAGCGGACTCTTACTCGGAATTATAAATAAGGGCACTAAAACATTCAATATGAATTATCCAAACACAATCATTCATAAATATTTGTTAGTCATCGAAATCATTATTGAAACAGCTTATTCTTAATTTACTTTTTTCTAAAAAATTAGCAAATAAAATGTCTGAATTGTAGAAAAAATCATCGGAGACTTAAGATAAATCCTTTTCAGATTTTATTCCTTCTAATTACTTACTAGCAGTCTGCTTGGTCATAAAACTGTTCTTTAGTAATTGTAATCCTAAACCCATCTATTTATATATTTATTATGATTTTAATTTATCAGAAACTGCCAAAAATAAATTCTTGGATTTAAAGTGCTGTTCACATATAATATATACATCTTCTTCATATTTAATAACTGTACTAAATTCCTTTTAATATACATAACATGGGACAATTTTAAAAATAGAGTTATGAGAAGGTTTATCTCTGAGCTTAAGAGAGTAGCTCTCTTTATAATGAGGAATGCTCTCAAGGGGTTCTAGGGTTAAATATTTTTTACTTTTAAAGTGTTAAAATTACAGAAATTTTCCTTGAGATATAGTAGAACCCATGAGATCGTTGCATTAATCTAAATTCACTCGTATTTCCTCTTATACTTAATTCAATAAAATATTGTATAATTCTTTATATTATATATAAATATTTACTCTCAGATTTTACTAAGTTTTCTTCGTTTATAAATTTAATTAAATTTTCTTGTTTCTCGTAAAAGTCAAAGCTATAATTAGGGACTATTCTAAAGACGCACCCATGAATGTCATTTATGATAACTTGTTAAGATAAATTTGATACTTGGACATTTAATCTTATAAAGCCATCACTATATACTATCGTTTTCTTGTTTATATCAGAAATTGTCACCATATCGCCATATTTTATGTACTTTGAAGTATTAAATTTACCTTGAATCTCCATATTTTACAAAAAAAATTTATTTAATGATAAACAAAAATTTAAATAATAAATAATAAATATAATTTTTAAATTAAATTTTTTTAAATTAAAAAAATATATTTATTAAAATAATTTTAATTTTTTTAGATTATGGCTGAAAACGAAGTATAATCCAGTAAGAAAAAATTAGACCCTTAAAATAATTAAGTTCAAATTTCATTAAGAAAACCACCTAGACATTTCCAATACTTGGCAAAGATTTTTTTGAATAAGTTTGAAACTGTTGAACTTCACGCCCTGGGCGAGGCTACAACTACTGCAGTAAGAGTTGCTGAAAATTTGACAAGATCAGGTTAAACTACAACTTACAAAATAGCTACCGAAAGAGCTTTTCCCAATTAAGATAGACCATAAGCTTGGAAACCAAAGATCATAATAACTTTAAAAAGAACAGCAAAATTTAGATTTGAAGATAAATGATGGATTATTAATATGATATATATTACGTAATAAACCCTATTTAAATGAAAATTAAAAAAAATTGTATTGTTTGTATCATAGAATATATATTTTGTATATTATCATTTTTCGAGGTTTTTTACTGATTTAAGTGATTATTTAGCATCAATAATTGCAGATTAAACCTTACCCTATTATAAAGCATCTTATAAGTTAATATTTCCTTTTAAAATAGCGTCTAAATCTACATTTTTAGATTTTAATTCCTCTTCAAAGGGATACTTAATTGAATAATATTTTTTGATTTCGAATAGGTAAGCAACAATAGCAAGAGTTAAAATTAAG
>JGI12421J11937_10000951_pt1 | contig 11604 bp, 7 predicted proteins | sample LakErihyJuly2011_2_FD_11937 | JGI IMG/M metagenome (IMG submission 11937)
AATACACCTATAAAGCCGGCGATCCGGTGGAGTGGCAAGCCTTAAGTGGTAAATATTACCACGATTATAACGATGATGCTTCTTGGGGTCCTCGTATGGTGGGTCAAGAACACATTCCTTGGTATGCTTGGTATGGTGGTCATGATCGTTCGTACAAAACTACTGCCTTAAACCCGCAACCAAACAATGCTAGAGATTTCTTTAGTACTGGTATTACGCGTAACAACTCGGTATCCTTAAGTACTGCTACCGATAAACTTAAATTTAAGTTTACCTACGGTAACCAAGATGTTTCTGGTTTAGTTTACAATTCAGAATTAAAAAAGAATACCATTAACTTAATCTCATCGTATAAATTGAACGATAAATTTGAAGTTAGTGCAGATATCAACTACATCAACCAAACTCAAAAAGGTGAAATAGATGATGCCTACTCTAACCAATCAACGGGTTCATTCGGTCAGTGGTTCCACCGCGATTTGGATATGGGCATTATAAAAGAATTACAAGGATTACGTACTTCAGATGGCGTTTACGCTTCTTGGAACCACGCAAACCCTGATTCTTACGATGCTGCTGATCCAAGAAGTTTTTATGCGGGTAACTATTGGTATAATTTTTATACCTATTTTAACTTAGTAGATGTACAAAGTCAGCGTGACCGTTTATACGGTAATCTTGCTTTTACCTACAAATTAAACAAAGACTTTAAAATTACCGCTACCTATCGTAAGCAACAAAACACCACATTTGGTGAGAGCAAATACAGCTCACAGTTAGGCGCTAGTGCTTTGCAAACTGGCCAATTGGGATCTTACGCTACTTCAACGTCCTTCTCAAACCGTAGAAACATTGAATTTTTGGCTACTTATACCAAAAAAATCAAAGATTTTAGCATTGAGGCTAACGTAGGTGCTGATTTCTTCCGTTGGGTGAGCAAAAGCAATTCTGCTAATACCAATAACGGTTTAAGTGTGGCCGATTTATTTACCATTGCCAACTCGGTTGATCAACCAAGTGTAGGTAACGGTAGAGTTGAAGAAAAATACCGTGCGGTATTAGCCAAAGGAACTTTCGGTTACAAGAACATCTTATTTGCCGATATTACGGTACGTAATGACTGGTTCTCTACCTTACCTGCTGGTAAAAATGCCGTGGTTTCTAAATCATTCGGTGGATCATTTGTATTCGGCGATTTGATTGCTAAAACCTTACCTTTTGTAAGCTTTGGTAAATTAAGAGCATCATGGGGTGAAATTCCAAAAGCATTGGGTGGCTCAAACGAAAGCTTTGGTGCATATCGTTATCCAGGTTCTGCATTTGGTGTGGGTAGCTTTAAATGGGGTTCTAACTTCTTAATGGGTGCAGCTGATGCATTGGTTGATCCAAACATTAGAGGTTCGGTAGTAACTCAAGGTGAGTACGGTATCGATTTAGGATTCTTGAACGACCGTTTAGGTTTCTCTGCTACCTACTGGAAAGGTTCTGAGAAAGATTTCCCGTATGCACTTTCTGTGAATGGTGCTTCGGGTTATACTTCCTTATTAACCAACATTGGTGAAATTAGCAAATCAGGTATTGATATTCAATTTAATGCCAAGCCTGTTGTTTCTGCAAACTTTAGCTGGAAAATTAATGCGACTTGGGCTAAATTAATAACCAATGATATCGTAAGCTTAAGTCCACAGTATGGCATTACCCAAACTGCTGGTATACAAGGTGTATGGGGTTCAACCATGCCATACTTGGTACATAAAGAAGGAATGCGTTGGGGACAAATTTTTGGTAATGGTATTAAAATGACCAACGGTCAACCTACCATTACTGCAGCTGGTGCCTATGTAAACGATCCGGCTAAATATTTCGGTTCGGTATTGCCAGATTACACCGGTGGTGTACAAAACAGCTTTACCTTCCTTAAAAATTTCAACTTAAACGTGAATATCGATTTCCAGTCTGGTGGTAAGTTCGTTTCTTTATCAAACCAGTGGGGTTCATTTAGTGGTCTAACCGCTGTAACTGCAACCTACAACGATAAAGGTAACCCAGTACGTAATGCCGTTGCCGATGGTGGTGGTGTACACGTATTTGGTGTGCTTGCAAATGGTACTCCAACCAATGTTTATGTAGATGCACAAACCTACTACCATAACTTATACTACAATAAAACATTCGATCCATATATTTACGATTTAACTTTCGTAAAAATGAGAGAAGTAGCCTTAGGATACAATATCCCGGTTAAAAAGTTAGGCTTGGGTAAATACATCCAAAATGCCAACCTTGCTATTGTAGCTAGAAATCCATTATTAATTTATGCAACCAGCAAAGATTTCGATCCATCTGAAATTTCTGCTACCGTTGGTGAAACCGCACAATACCCAGGTACCCGTGGTTTTGGTTTTAACTTAAGAGTAGGATTTTAATTGATTGATTTCGATAAAAAGATAAAACAGATATGAAAAAGAATTTAATTTATGTATCCCTTTCGTTACTCCTATTAGGAACTAGCGGATGTGAAAAGTTGGAAGACTTTGGGAATACCAACCTCGATCCGGCAGCAACTACACAGCCTGTACCTCAGGCTTTGTTAACCAATGCACAAGCTAGCATTGGCGGATATGCTGCACAAACCCGTGGTGGTTTATACGCACAATACTTTTCTGAAACACAGTATACCGATGTTTCTGTGTATAGTACACCACAATTAGCCTTTACCGGAGAGTATTCTGGTGTTTTAACCGATTTACAAATTATTAAAAATGTAAATTCGAGCAACAACATGACCCAAGTGGCCAATATCTTACAACAGTATGTATTTTGGACCATTACGGATCGTTGGGGCGATGTGCCTTATTCTGAAGCCTTACAAGGTGCCAGCAAAACCAATCCTAAATACGATACACAAGAAAATATCTATAAAGGAATGATTGCTAGCTTAAAAGCCTCTGTAGCTGCTTTTGATGGTACATCATTGGTGAAAGGCGATGTTATTTTTAACGGTAACGTAGCTGCATGGAAACGTGCTGCCAACTCTATGCGCATGTTAATGGCCATTCAATTGTCTAAAAAGTATCCTTCTGCAGGTGCCTATGCCGCAACTGCATTTGGCGAAGCTTTAAGCGATGGTGGTGGTTACATTAGCACCAATGCCCAAAACATGATAGTAGATTATCCAGGTGGTAACTTCAAATCTAATTGGTGGAACCTCTACAATGGTCGTAAAGATTATGCCGAAAGTGCAACCATGACCACTTTAATGTCGTCTTTATCAGATGATCGTCAATTGGCTTTTGGTGGTCTAACGCAAGATCAAACTTCTGCAAATGCAAGTGTTACGTCTAATATAGGCGTTCCGTATGGTGTGACTCGTCCAACTGCCGAGGCCTTTACTGCAGCCAATACCGGTTGGGCACGTATTTTACGTGGCGATTTCCGTACTGAAAGCAGCGATATCGTTGTAATTAGTGCCGCTCAAGTTGCTTTGGCTCGTGCCGAAGCTGCAGAACGTGGTTGGACTGCCGAAAGCTTAAGCACGCTGTACGATGCAGGTATTACCTTATCGTACGGACAGTGGGGTATTGCTGTACCAGCTGGTTATTTAGCTGCCAATGCCGTAGGTGCCGTAGGTACTGCCGGAAATATTCAGAAAATTTCTACCCAGCGTTACATTGCTTCGTATCCAAATGGATTACAAGGCTGGAACATTTGGCGTAAATCTGGTTTCCCTGCTTTAACTGCAGCTCCTGCTGCTACCAACACTAGCGGTCTTATTCCACGCAGATATACCTATTCTAGTGGAGAGTATACCTCTAACTTGGTTAGTGTAACTGCTGCTGTAGCTTTGCTACCAGGTGCCGCAGATAGTCAAGATGCCAGAATTTGGTGGGATCAATAAGCTGCTATAATATTCACTTTAAAAAATGAACAATATGAAACAGAAAATAACAATCTTGCTAGTGGGTTTCCTACTTACTTTAGGCATCAGCTCTTGTATAAAAGACAGTTCGCCTGAATTGGGTTCAAGTGGAAACACCATTATCAAATTTAACGACGGCCCTACAAAGGCCATATTTTACAGCCCATTTACGAACGTTAAAGTAGTAACACTATTTACCTTTCGTAGAGATGCAAACTCTGCTGCCGATTTACAAAAACCGGTAGAAATTACCTTGGCAGAAGATGCTACTTTAATTCCGGCAGGTTATACAGATTTACCAGCTGCTCTGTACACTTTAGTAGCCGATCCGAGTATTACCGTAGCCGCTGGTAAAGTAACCTTGCGTTTTGCCGCAGGCGAATTTTCAAAAGACTTGAAAATAAACCTAAACGGTTCCGCATGGACTGACTTAAGTACCAAATATGGCAAATACTACAAGGTGTTTGATGCCGGATCTAAACAAGTTGCCGCAGGCCAAGCTACTATGACAGTTACCATGAGCATTAAAAATGCTTGGGATGGTGTTTATGAAGCAACCGGTACATTTCTCGATGTGTCTGCATCTGGTGGTGCTTGGTCGCATGTAAATGTGGGCTTAGCTGCCTATGCTGAAACTCAAACCTATGAATTGCGTACCATTTCTGCTACGCAGTGTGAGGTTTATGATGCAAGTGTTTACGGTGGTTTCTATGTACCATTTTATACTGGTACAGGTTTTAGCGGTTACGGATCATTCTCTCCGGTATTAACCCTTAATGGTGCAACTAATACCATCACAAGTGTACACAACCGTTACGGTACTGCACCATTGTATGTATCAAGTAATGGTCGTACTGCAGAATTAGATCCAACTGGTTTTAACGATTACAATCCATCAACTAAAACTATTCGTATCAAGTACTTTATGGTACAGCCAAGTGTTGTAGCTGTAGGTCCTCGTACGTTTATTGATGAAACTTGGAAATATATTGGTCCAAGACAATAGTCTAAGCCGATAAGTAAAAAACCCCCACCAATTTGGTGGGGGTTTTTTTATGCCCAAAATTTTGCGAAAACAAAGTTTAACCCTTTATTATCGCGTAAAACACAAAACTTACACCAAACGATAGTAAATTTATTTATCCGATTTATTTGCAAGTGAATACAATTTAACTTTAACTTTACGTTAAATTAATCAACTAAATACACGGATTTATGAAAAAAGTACTACGCTACAGTTTAATTTTGTGCTTGCTTCTGGTGTTAATACCTATGATCTCGTAAGTAAAACAATTACTATTAAATATAACATGTGCCAACCTAGTGTAATACCGGCACCCCCGTCTATTCGTACTACTTGGGACGAAGTGTGGAAATTCAAAAAAGATCGAGAATAAAATAGGGTTAATAGGTTTGGTGCAAAGCCTCTTCTACAGCAATGTAGCGGAGGCTTTTTTATTTTCCATCCACACTATATTTCCCCGGTCCAATAAGCACCAAGGCTAAAAATACAATGCCCGCTTCCAATGCATGGCCATAGCCTTGCAAGCCATCGCCGGCTTTGTAGTGGTGTAGAGCGGCAATAGCCATAGTAAAGGCCAATAAGAAACTTACCGGCCTAAAGGCTAAGCCCAATATCAATAAAAAACTACCAAAGGTTTCGGTGAGTGCCGCCAATAAGCCCCACATTTCGGGTAAAAAAGTAATACCCAAGTGTTTCATGGAACCACCCACTCCTGCCCACATAGTTGGACCCCCCAATAGTTTAGGGTAGCCGTAAAACATAAAGAGGGTACCTATACCTATTCTTAAAAAAAGTAATCCGCTGTCTTTGTATTTACCAAGGTTTGAGAAAATAGCCATATTAAAATTGTAAATGTGTGTGCGTGTTTGTTACTTCTAAAGTTACGTGTTTTCCTAATATTAGTGCTCGATTATCTGCCAAATGCCCAGCCGGGAAATCGAAGGCTATGGGGTAGCTATATTCAGCGGTTAGTGCCAATACCATATCGGCTACACTTTCTCCAAAAGGAGGTTCGTTGTCTTCCAATCCGGTAAATCCGCCAATGATTAAGCCAGCTATCTCTGCTAATTTGCCCGAACGTTTTAACGCCCACAGTAAACGATCAACCGCATAATAGTATTCACCCACATCTTCTAAAAATAAAATTTTACCCCGGTAATTTGGTTCAGATACCGAACCCGATAAAGCCCGCATAATGGCTAGATTCCCGCCAATTAATTCGCCAATGCCTACGCCATTTCTTCCTTGTGTTTGGCTTTCATAACTGTAGGAGAGTGTTTCTCCAAACAAAGCAGCGTGTAAAGATTGTAACGATGCGCTAGAACCATCGGGAATGGTGAGTGGCATTTGTGCATGCAGCGAACACAGGTTTAGTTGTGCTTGCAAGTGTGCGTGGAGTACGGTAATATCGCTAAAGCCTACAATCCACTTGGGTAGCTTAGCCAAACTGTTAAAATTTAGTTCATCTATAATGCGGATGGTACCATAGCCACCACGGGCGGCAAAAATGGCCTTAATGCTTTCATCGTCTAAAAATTGCTGTAAATCGGCGGCCCGCTCTACATCTGTACCCGAAAATTGGTGATGCGCACCATGTACGGTTTTGCCCAACACCACTTCCAATCCCCACGATTCCAATAAATGAATGGCATCTATTGGTAATTCGCTTAATTTTTTCGCCGGACAGGTAATGGCTACCTTATCGCCTTTTTTTAGATATGGGGGAAGCCTCATTTTTTTAAATTATCTTTGTACAAATTACAAAAATAGCACAAATAAACAGTGTCGAACGCAGATAAATTTAAACGGTATACGGTAACAGCCGCCTTGCCTTATGCAAATGGTCCAAAACATATTGGACATTTGGCAGGCGCCTATATCCCTGCCGATTTGTACGCCCGTTATTTACGCCTTTCGGGTAAAGATGTGGTATTTGTGTGCGGATCTGATGAACACGGTACGGCCATTCCCAACCAAGCCATTAAAGAGGGCAGCACACCGCAAGCCATAATTGATAAATATCATGTTTTAAATAAAGAAAGCTTTGAGAAATTGGGCATCTCTTTTGATATTTATCACCGCACCAGCGCCCCCATACACCACGAAACAGCCCAAGATTTTTTTAGGGTATTGGATAAAAAAGAGGTATTTACCATTGAAACTTCTGAGCAATATTTCGACGATAAAGCACAAACCTTTTTAGCCGATAGATACATAATAGGTACTTGCCCAAAATGCGCCTTTGATAGTGCTTATGGCGATCAGTGCGAAAAATGTGGTTCTGCACTAAGTCCCGAAGAACTAATTCATCCAACATCAACCTTAACAGGAAATAAGCCGGTACTTAAATCAACCAAGCATTGGTATTTGCCTATGGATAGGTATGAAAATTGGTTAAAAGACTGGATTTTAAAAGGCCATAAACACGATTGGCGTGCCAGTGTGTACGGTCAATGCAAAAGTTGGATTGATGGTGGCCTAACCGCCCGAGCTATTACCCGCGATTTAGATTGGGGAATTGATGTGCCCGCAGCAGATGCCGAAGGCAAAAAATTATACGTGTGGTTTGATGCGCCCATTGGCTATATATCGGCCACCAAACAATGGGCCATAGATCATGGAAAAGATTGGGAGCCCTATTGGAAAGCGCAAGACACCAAATTGGTCCACTTTATAGGTAAAGACAATATTGTATTTCACTGCATCATTTTCCCGATTATGTTGCATGCGCATGGCGAATTTATTTTACCTGAGAGCGTACCCGCCAACGAGTTTATGAATTTGGAGGGCGATAAAATGAGTACCTCGAGAGGTTGGAGCATTGAAATGCACGAGTATTTGCACGATTTTCCTACCCGGGTAGATGAGTTGCGTTATTACCTTACAGCCATTGCGCCCGAAACTGCCGATAGTGAATTTACTTGGAAAGATTACCAGGCTCGTATTAACAACGAGTTGGTGGCCATTTTAGGCAATTTTGTAAATCGGGTATTTGTGTTGATGCACAAGTATTTCGATGGTAAAATGAATACACCACTAACTACCTTAACAGATAAGCACCTAAATACTCAATTGGGTGTTTTATACGATGAAATTGGGGCTTCTTTTGAAGCCTATAAATTCCGCCAAGCGCAACAGCTGGTACTCGATGTTGCTCGTTTAGGGAATAAATATTTAACCGATAAAGAGCCCTGGAAAACGTTTGGGGAGCAACCCGAAGCCGCCCGAGAGGCCCTGCATGAATGCGTGATTTTGATTGGGCATTTGGCCACACTGATGCAGCCTTTTATGCCCGAAACTGCTCAGAAATTATTTCGCATGCTTCAATTAAAAGAGAATTATCAGTTTAATGAAGCTATTGCATTTGAAGCCGGACATCAGCTTAATCAACCTGAATTACTTTTCCAAAAAGTAGAAGACGAGGTTATTGAACGTCAGATAGAAAAATTAAACGCTAAAAAAACCAGTATGGAAACACCCAAGCAATCAGCCGCAGTAGCCCCGGCTAAAGCTGTTGTTAGTTACGATCAGTTTTCGGAAATGGATATTAGAGTAGGCACCATTGTGGCCGCCGAAAAAGTAGAGAAAACCCAAAAGCTACTTAAATTAACCATTGATACGGGTATTGATACCCGTACGGTGGTTTCGGGCATAGCCGAACATTATGCACCCGAAGCCATTATTGGCCAACAGGTAAGCATTTTGGTAAATTTAGCGCCAAGAGAATTAAAGGGCATAGTATCGGAAGGAATGATTTTAATGGCCGAGAATGCGGAAGGTGCTTTATGTTTTGTAACACCTAGCACCGCTATGCCTACTGGTAGTACCATAAGATAGTTGCGCAATAGTATTTGTTTTGCTGCGTTTTTATAGTAAATTTATGTATTCCACTAAAAATAAAATTATGAAAAAAGTATCCAAATTTGTGCCATTGAGTTTGTTGGCTATCTTATTGGCCGGTGTATTATTTACATCGTGTAAAGCTAAAAAAGTAGCACCGCCACCTCCGCCACCTGTTGAGGTTGTTGCCCCAGTAACACCACCTCCGCCACCACCTGCACCAGTTGATACGGATATGGACAGTGTGCCAGATTCGGTAGATCAATGTCCTACAGTAGCTGGTTTAGCCTCTAATAATGGTTGTCCGCCTAAACCAGAACCAAGTTTTAATTTTGAAAATACCTTATTTGAGTTCAACTCATCGGTTATCAAAACCTCATCTTACGCTTTGTTAGATGAAATGTCGGCCTTAATGAGACAATATCCAGATAAAATGTTCCAAATAAACGGCCATGCTTCTTCGGAAGGAACCGAGGCCCGCAACATGACGCTCTCTGTAGATAGAGCCAATGGGGTTAAAGCCTATTTGGTAAATTCTGGTATAAAAGCTGCTAATTTAGTCACACAAGGCTTTGGCGCCACTCAACCTTTAAACGCCAATACCAGTGAGGATGAAAGGATGCTAAACCGAAGGGTAGAGATTAAGAAGCAGTAAGCCGAATATAAAAAGCAATGAAGCAGGATATTCAGGTTGAGTATCCTGCTTTTTTATGGCCCCGTAGTTCAACGGATAGAATAGAAGTTTCCTAAACTTTAGATAGCAGTTCGATTCTGCTCGGGGCTACCAATCGACTTTTCATTTAAAGTTTCGCTTTTTCATATTTTCTAATAACTTTATAAACCAATACACCAATTTATGGGCCGCTTTTTAAACTTTTTAATCTTAGTATCAATTGTACTTTCAGCAATTGTAGCTTTTATTAGTGGTGCAAATGCTACGCTTATTATTTTTAAATACGTTAATGTTTTTGCCGGCTTTGTAACTCTGTTGGTTCTTTGTTTTGTACGTGGCGTCATTATAGATCCATTTAAACCTAAATTCTATCGTAGAGAATTTAGGTTTTTCTCCCATGGGTTAAAATTTGATGATTCTAGCAGGTATTTTTTTCGCACTACCTACGAGCTAAGAAAATTCCCATTATTACGACCCGAATCCATTGTTTTCTATTTTACCCTTTTAATCCTCTACATACCCCAAGTTTCTAATTCGATAAATCTAAAGTTTGGAGGTGCTACAATAGGTCTATTTACTTTGGTTTTGATTGTGGTGTATTGTCTTTACACCTGGTCTGTTTTAGTAGTAGATCTTATAAAGCAGAATCAGTTAACTCTTTTGGAAAATACCATACTATCATTTATGAAAGAGTATGATTTTTATGATCAAGAACTACCAATAACTGATAATTTAAATAAGTTCACATCTTATATTATCGAGCGGTATTCGGTCGACCAACCATCAAAACAAAAACATACAAACGAAAATGTCTATAAACTAGATCAATACCAAAAGACATTGGCTATTGTGAAAGAGGAATTGCCAGAAGACCTTAAAGAATGGTATTAGTTTCGTTTAAAATAAGGTCTATCGGTTAGCATACTGCTAGTAGCAATTTTTATTTTAATTCGCACAGCCCCTACTTTTTTATAACTTTCCGTAAATTTTAAAACAACATTCACCCTAAATACAGGCCCTGTGGTATTAAGTAGATTTTGGCTCGTCCTATTTTTGTCGTCTATACTCTTCATCTTTTTTAGTTTTTTATCTAACAAAAAGTATGCATTGGATGATTTTTTAAACGGAAAAAAAGATGATCCTATTTTGGTATCGCAAGTATACCTTAACCAACTGCCCAGCAGCTTAAAGGATACGCTACTAAAAGCCCCCGAAAACAAGCTTACCCAAGTAAGCCCTAGCGGCGAAGAAAAAACCTACGAACTAAAAAATAATGTGGTTAAAATATATACCGGTACGCTAAAAACAGATGGCCTGCTTGCTACCTGTAAAAATAGTCTTACCGATATTATTATTCCATTGATAGCTTACCTAGCCTTTTTCTGTGGGCTCATGCAATTGCTTATTGATAGCAGCGCCGCCGAAAAATTGGCCCAATTCTCGAGCCCATTTTTTGTAAAAATTTTTCCAACTGTGCCCAAAAACCACGAGTCTATTTCGTACATGACTTTAAATTTTGCCGCCAACTTCCTAGGTCTAGATTCAGCCGCCACACCCTTTGGTTTAAAGGCCATGGAAAGTTTGCAAAAAATTAATTCCGATAAAGATAAAGCCAGCGATGCACAAATTATGTTTATGTGTTTGCATGCGGCAGGCTTAACGCTATTACCTACCTCAATTATTGGGTATAGAGCTGCTGCAAATGCAGAGAATCCAGCCGACGTAATGATACCTTGTATTATCACTTCTTTTGTAGGCACTTTAGCCGCCTTGCTGCTTGTGGGTTTTAAACAACGTATTAATTTTTTTAGTAAAGTGCTTATACTGACTATTATGGTGGCTGTTTCTGCTATAGTGGGCTTACTTTTTTATATCAATCAGCTCGATTTTATTAGCAAAACCCTGTTTACCACCAACCTTTCGAGCATTATTTTATTTGGTATTATTTTGTTTATTATGGTGTACTCGGTACTTAACGAGAAAAAATTTACCCAAAGTAGCACCACCATTTTCGATTCTTTTGTAACAGGAGCTAAAGAGGGCCTAAATACTGGAGTTAGAATCTTTCCTTACGTATTGGGTATGTTGGTAGCCATTTCATTATTTAGAAATAGTGGCTTGTTCGAATTAATAAGTTCGGGTATCAGT
>JGI12421J11937_10000955_pt1 | contig 11585 bp, 10 predicted proteins | sample LakErihyJuly2011_2_FD_11937 | JGI IMG/M metagenome (IMG submission 11937)
CATGTATGCCAGTTGGAATACCACGTCCGTCATCCGTAACTGTAATACTGTTATCAGGATTAATAAATACTGCGATGTTCTTTGCATACCCAGCCAAAGCTTCGTCGATACTGTTGTCAACAACCTCGTACACCAAGTGATGCAAGCCTTTCGGTCCAATATCACCAATGTACATCGCCGGTCTCTTTCTAACTGCTTCAAGTCCTTCTAAAACTTGAATGTTATCTGCGTCATAATTACTCTTATCAATGCTTCCACTCATATATTTTAATGGTTAATTTAAAGCGTAAAAATACACTTTTTTTGCGGCATATACTAATGGACTTTGCAAATATTTCCACAGTTTTTCAGCAATCTGAACCCTTCAGATCTGGTCAAAAATCTAATTAAATTTCAATTGATTAATTCTTCATTCCATAACCCACCAAGGCTGCAACAATTTTGGCCATTGAATTCCCATCTTGATCAAGACTTGGGTTAATCTCTGTAATTTCAAAAGCCACCAATTTAGGATGGTTGAAAAAGGCTTTAAACACCCCTTCTGCCTCAACAAAACTTAGCCCATCAGGTGCGGTCGTGCCCGTACCAACCGAAACACTTGGATCCAATGAGTCAACATCAAATGAGACATAAATCAAATCACAAGCATCGAGATGGCTCAAGGCATTGTTTATAGCGTAGAAAATTCCATGCGCCTGAATATCATGTGGCTCAAAAGTCTTAATCCCGAATTCTTCTATTAATCCCCACTCTTCTTTTTCAGCATCCCTGATTCCAATAAATACGATATCTTCTGGATCTATTTTGGGAGAAATTGAATTGCGCCCAATTTTTTTCAGTCTATCCCAGGCATTTGATTCTACCTCAGGAAATTTGATTTTTTTGAAACTTTAAATTGTCTGTATTGATCAAGGCTGCCAAAGGCATGCCATGCATATTTCCGGAAGGTGTTGTATAAGGCGAGTGCAAATCAGCATGGGCATCAACCCAAATGACACCAATACGTTTATCGGGATATGTATTTTTAACCCCACTGATGCCTCCAATTGCATTGCTGTGGTCGCCAGACAATATCAAGGGAAATTTATTCTGATTTAATTGATTTTCAATTTCAATATTTAATAAATTGGATGCCTTTTCAATTTCAAAAATATGTTTACAAAAAGGGGTATTTGATTCTGAATCTAAATACTCCAATGCATTGAGCAAAATAGGAGAGTCAAATTCTATTTCAAGCTGTTTTAATGATTCCAGCAAGCTTAAAGGCCCTTTGGATGCACCTCTTTTACCAGCACCAATTTCAAAATTAGAAACAACAACTTGGATTTTTTGATTTTTAAACGACATAATTGACCAAACCCTTCAAGCAAATAATAAACACATGAAGTTTGACCTGTTAAATGCTAATTAAAAGCCATTTAACTTTCGGGTTTTACAATGCAAGATTACAAAAATTGTTCGATTTAGACAAATTTAGAGATTCGCATTGAGCACCATAGCACAATACAAACCCGCCGTTTCTGTTCTTAAACGGTTGTTGCCCAAAGAGATAGGCAAAACATTTTTTTGCTCAAACCTTTGTATTTCAGCAGGTGAAAAATCGCCCTCAGGACCAATTAATATTGAAAATGATTTAATGTTCTTGCTCTTTCCCAAAGCTTCCACCAGTCCAATTTTCGCTCCATCGTCCCTGCAGTGCGCCGCCATGTAGTTCCCATCCAATGAAATGGAACTTAGTTTTACCAAAGGATTGATTTTAGGCAAATAAAACTGAGCACTTTGTTTAATTGCAGATAGTGCTATGCGTTCAAGTCTAGAAATATTGACTCTATTTTTTTCAGAATGATCGGTTTCAATAAATGTTATTTCATCCAAACCTGCCTCTACCGCCTTTTCAAACATCCACTCAATACGGTCATTTTGTTTGGTGGGTGCAATAAACAAATGGAAATAATAGTCTCTAGATTTTTTAAGCCTTTCAAGATTTACAAGTTCCAAGAGCATTTCTTTGCCTTGAATTTTATGATGCGGCACAGTGCCAATGCGCCTAAGCCATCAATAACATGAATCTCATCGCCTATTTGCTTGCGCAAAACCTTACAATGTCTGCTTTCTTCCTCATTCAATATGGCTGTTGGGCCTTGAAGATTATCGCAGAAAAACAATTGCATAGTAACCCTTATTTTTTCTTATTGTTTTTGCTGGCGTCTTTCGCTTTGGCGATTTCTTCTAAACGCTTCTGAAAAGCCGATTTTTTATCTTCAACTTTTTTGCTTTTTGAATCATGAATTTGGGCTTTCAATTTATCTTCGTCAACAAATTTCTTAATTGCCCATTGCTGAGAAAAGGTTACGATGTTACTTAAGAAGTAATAATAAGTTAAAGCGGCTGCGTATTTGTTGAAGAAACCTAAGAATAAAATAGGCATCAAATAACTTATGTACTTCATTTGCTCATTCATTCCACCAGTGATTTGGTTATTCATGCGGGTATAAATGAGGGTTGAAATGGTCATTAACAAAGTAAACAAACTGACGTGGTCACCATAAATATAATCAATGACTGGCAATTTTCCGAAATTCCAAACTGAATCGTAAATGGACAAATCATCTGCCCATAAAAAAGCCTGTTGTCTGAATTCAAAAGCGGAAGGCACGAATTGGAACACAGCAATCAAAATTGGCATTTGCAGCAACATTGGCAAACATCCACCTAGAGGATTAACGCCAGCTTGCTTGTACAATTTCAAATTTTCAACTTGAATGGTCTGCATATCGTCCTTGTATTTCTCCTTTATTTCATCCATTTCTGGCTTTAACAAACGCATCTTGGCTGTCGATTTGTAGGATTTAAATACCAATGGCAGAAGTAAAGTTTTGATAATTAAAGTAAGCAACAGGATAATGATACCATAGTTACTCATATAACCCTTAAGGAAATTAAAAATTGGAATAATCATGAATCGGTTCATCCAACCAAAAATCCCCCAACCCAATGGAATAATTTTATCCAAGCCTATTCCTTGGTCTTTCAGCGTTTCATATTGGTTAGGCCCAAAGAAATACTTGATCTTAAAATCTTGATCTCTTCCTGACTCATATGGCAATGACAAGCTCGCGCTCATGTTTTTTACATTCTGATTTGAAATTGCATCTTTGGTGGAAACCACACTGCCTTTTAAAAATGGTTTTTCGGAATAAATGGAAGTATTGAAAAATTGTTGTTTCAAACTCACCCATTGCACAGGTTCTTCGAGAGTAATTGATTCATTCTTTGTCTCTGAAATATAGTCAGCAGATTTATCTAAATATTTGAAGTAAATGGTTGCCTTCTTATTTTCCTCCACAACTTCACGCTCTTGCAAAGGCAGGTCGTTGTTAAATTGCAAAGTCATTCCAGTGCCATTTTGAATGACAGAGCCCATACCACTTGTATGAATTCTATGTTCTAAATTAAAGCCGTTGTCAGCTATAATGTATTCATGTTCTATGTATGCTGCTGCTCCATAGGACAATCTGTAAACAATTGAATGCGCATCTGATTTGGCTATTGACCAATAAAAATCATTGGAATTTATCTTTTTTTGATCTGCTGTAAAAAACAAAGCATGTTGGCTGTTCGATTCATCCATCAGCTTAACGGCTTTTCTCCCGTCGGTTTTGTAATTTTTCAATTCAACTTGCCTGATGATCCCGCCTTTATTTGAAAAACTAATTTTCAATTCTGAATTTTCAATGGTTTGAATTTTTTCTTCTCCAAGAACATTTCCAGAAAATCCACCATAAACATTCTTGAGGGCAGTGCTATCGGTTTTCAGTATAGAAGCCAAACTGTCTTTTTCTTTCTTTGCAGCTAGAGCGAGCTTATCCTGATTTTTTGTTTCAAGTATTTTTATAGTTTGAATAGAATCTGCTGTGCGCTTTTGCATAGCCAAGTCTTGAGCACTTGGCTGGTTAATATAGAAATAACCAATTAGAAGTGCGAAAATGAGGCCAAGTCCTATGTATGAATTACGATCCATTGCGTTTTTATTAGTAAATTTAAGGGCAGCAAAGGTATTGTTTTTTTCTTATTTTTGAACGTTGAATAATAAAACTAAACGATGAATATTTTCGGTAGAATGATGAAACTATGGGTCTCTTTAATTAAAGATCCGTTTTTTACCATGAGCCTTTGGACAAAGTATTGTATTGCGCAGCAGAAGATTCGCTAACAGTAGTTGATAAATTTTGGACGAATCCTACGACACCCTCAACCGTATTGTTGAATTTATACAAAAACACCAAGCTTGGTGCTTGAATCGGATGTTTTAACAAGCGCCGTTTTGAATTCAAAATATTGGAACTTTAGCATAATCACATTAAGGGTTTCATCAGGTAATTTATAATTATTTTTATTTAATATTGCTCAATGAAAATCACATTCCACGGGGCTGCAAGAACCGTTACCGGCAGCAAGCATCTTTTGACAACAGACAGAGGAACGCAAATATTACTTGATTGTGGTTTGTTTCAAGGAGAAGGCAAAAATACCCCACCATTAAATTCTCATTGGGGATTTGACCCAAGAGAAATAGATTATGTTTTACTTTCGCATGCACACATAGACCATTCAGGTTTATTGCCTAAACTATTTAAGGACGGATTTTCAGGCAAAGTGTATGCAACATCTGGCACCATTTCACTTTGTGAAATTATGCTTTTAGACAGTGCACGTATTCAAGAAAGTGATATAAAATACATCAACAAAAGAAAAAAAGAAAAAAAACAAGCCCTAATAGAACCATTGTACGGTGAGGAGGATGCGAAAAAGACTTTAGAAAACATGCTTGAATTGCCTTTAAATGGCAGTAAGGTAATTGATGATGAAGTAACAGTTAGCACCTTCGAGAGTGGGCATATTATGGGCAGTGTAGCCTTGCATTTAGAAATCAAAAGAGCAGATGGTTCGATTAATACGCTAACTTTTACGGGTGATATTGGACGAAAAGATGATGCAATTATTAAAGGGCCAGCTGCATTTCCGCAATCAGATTATATTATTTGTGAGAGCACCTATGGGAACCGTCTGCATGCTGTTCAAACCGACGTCGAAAGCAAATTGCTTGAAGTGGTTAATGAGACCTGTGTAAAAAACCAAGGGAAAATAATTATCCCGGCATTCAGTATAGACAGAACCCAAGAAATCATTTATGCCCTAGACCAATTGGCGCATGATGGAAAATTACCGGCAATAGATGTTTTTGTAGACAGCCCCCTTTCAGTAAAAGCCACTCGAATTATGTCTAAACACAGAGAATATTTCAACAGTGAGATATTAGAATACATTTCAAGAGATGGTAATCCATTTGATTTTCCCAACCTGCATTATGTTGAATCTGCTGAAGAATCAAAGAAAATAAACACTCTAAAGAGCCCATGTATTATTATTAGTTCTAGCGGCATGGCCGAAGCCGGAAGGGTAAAACACCACATTAAAAACAATATTGAGAATCCTAACAACACCATATTATTGGTTGGTTATGCCTCAGCGTCTTCGTTAGCGGGTCATTTAAAAGCAGGCGATGAAGAAGTGAGAATATTTGGTGATTTTTTTAAAGTCAATGCCAAAATTGAAAGCATGGAGAACTTCAGTGCTCATGCCGATTACAAAGAAATGTTAGACTATTTAGAATGTCAAAATGGCAACAAAACAAAAAAACTATTCTTGGTTCATGGCGAGATTGAAACCCAGAAAGATTGGGCCGATAAACTCTTGCAGGCTGGATTCTTGAACATTGTAATTCCTGAAAAAGGCGAAACTTTTATTTTAGATTAGATTATGAATGTAAATATGAACAAAAAGACCAAACTGTTTATCATACTTGGCAGTTTTTTTATTACCAATGCCATTGTCGCTGAGTTTATTGGTGCTAAAATATTTTCTCTAGAAAACTCACTGGGATTTAAAGCCTTTGATATTTCTTTTTTCGGGTTTGACCATTTATCCTTTCAACTGACCTGCGGGGTATTGCTTTGGCCTGTTGTATTTGTAATGACTGATATCATCAATGAATATTACGGTAAAAAAGGTGTTCAACTGCTCAGTTTCATCGCAGCGGGCATGATTGCCTATGCTTTTATAATGGTTTATCTTTCTATGGGTTCAAGTCCGGCAGAATGGTGGATACACAGCGGCGAAAAAAAATCAATAGACAATATGCAAAATGCCTTTTCGGCAGTATTTGGACAAGGCTTATGGATTATCATTGGTTCATTGTTTGCGTTTTTAATTGGACAATTAATTGATGTTTGGGTTTTTCAGCTAATCAAAACCAGCTCAGGTAATAAGTATTTGTGGCTTAGGAGCACAGGGTCTACTTTAGTTTCTCAATTGATCGATAGTTTTGTTGTATTATTCATAGCCTTCTACATTGGAAATAATTGGAGTTTAAAACAAGTATTGGCAATAGGACTTATGAATTACATTTACAAATTCACAGTAGCTTTGCTCATTACCCCTTTGCTGTATATTTTGCACAACGCAATAGACAAATATTTAGGCGATGAAGCCTCAGAAAAGATGATTCATTCGGCTGACAAGCAATCCGAATAGACTATGGTTTCAATCAAAGTTCTTTCAATTTGTCAATAAATTGAAAGAAAAATTATTTACCTTGCTTAGATTTAACATACCGATTAAATCGGTCTATTGTTTTTTGATATTTATCTTTATCAAAGATAGCCGATTCACTTGCTGCTTTTTTCAGGAGAAACAGACCTAAAGGCAGCAAGAAAAAGCTAGCCAACCAAGCGCCAGCCCATTCAGGCAACAGACCTTCCCTACCCATTTTTACCCCAATCATATTGACCACATAATAGAGAATAAACATCACAATAGATACCACCATCGGCATGCCCAATCCTCCTTTTCTAATAATTGTTCCTAAGGGCGCAGCTAAAAGAAACAGAACAATTAAAACAAATGATAAGGTAAATTTCTCATGCCATTTGATGGTAAACATCCTATCGTCGTTTTTAATGTCCTCTAATTGTTGGGCAGAAGACTCAATGATGCTTTTAAGATTGCGTGTTGAACCCAAAGCCAATTCCAAAATATTGTATCTATTTTCTTTTGAGAAATTAAGCAATATGGTGTCATTGGCTAAAGCAGGACTGTCTTTCACATTCGAACCTTGCATTAGCAATTTTGGATCAGGATAATACGGTCTCAGAAAATCGCGTGTTGCCGTATTTCTATTTTTTATTTCCCTTTTTGCTGAATCAATTGCCAATTGTAGTTCGTTGATGTTCATCATAACCGCACTGCCTTTAAACAAGGCTTTGTCGGTTTCTTTTAAATCTAAATCACTCAAATCAAACGTGATTTTTTGTTCCTCAAAAAAAGTAGTTGTCGAAGGAATTCTGTTTTTGTAATTGGCATTTTCGACCAACTCTTCGTAACGGATGCCTTTAAATAACGTAAAATACAACAACCTCTTGTCGTCACTTAACTTCATTTTACCTGACTCAGCTCTAATAATCGACAATTCACTATAGCCTGGTTTGAGTTCATAAATTAATATGTCTCGAATGACTTCATTGTCGGCATCTTTACTTCCTACTTTAATCTGATAACCATCGATACCATTGTAAAAAACACCTTCTTTGATGTCAAAGGCAGGTTTTTTATTTCGAATATCCCACAACAAACTTTTGGCCTCTAAATTGGCTTTGGGTATAACAATGTTTGAAACATAAAATGTTAATACGCTTAAAAACACGATAATTAAAAACGCAGGCAATAGCGCTCTGTATATACTTACACCAGAAGCTTTGAGGGCCACCATTTCATATGATTCGGAGAGATTACCAAAAGTCATTAAGCTAGAAAGCAATACCGCCAAAGGCAAAGCCATTGGTATCAAATCGGCCAGCGAAAAGAATAAAAGCCTGGCAACCACGTGCCATTCTAATCCTTTACCAACCAAGTCATCAATGTATTTCCATAAAAACAACATCAAAAACAAAAACATAGAAATGAAGAAGGTCCCTAAGAAAGGGCCAATAAAAGCTTTCACAACCAGAAGGTTAATTTTCTTCATGTTTTCAAATGATCTGCTTACAACAAGCAAACCCTGTTCCAAAAAACTAAGCGCCGATAATGTCTTTTAGAGTTTGAATCTGGGTATGCCAAAGCTCCCCTATTTCACGCTTTTCAGATTCGGTATCATTGCAAAACTCTGTGACTTTTATAGCCACATCTTCGGTTAATTCATCAACAATAATTTCCATTTCAATATACTCATCTTCTGGGGTGTGTTCAAAATGNAACCTACAGAGTTTATTGTTNATTGATTTATCTAATGTGGCTTTTGCTTCCTGGCCATCATCGTANACAAATACATAGTCAATTCTACTTTTATTGACAACTTTGTGCGCAAACCANTCTTGAAGGCCTGAGGCACTTTGAATGTAATTGTAAATCAAGCTGGGTGAGGCGTTAATCGGAAACTCCAATACAACCTGTGCTCTGCTTTGTTTTTTAGTCATCTTTGTACAGTTAGAATTAATACCCGCAATTAAATGAATTTTTATTGCCCTAAGAAATAAAATTTTAGCAATATTTGTAAAAATTTTCATTTGAAGCAATTTCTCCTCAATAAACGTGTTTCTTTCTTTTGCCATATGCTCATGGCAGTTGGGGTCTTGCCTCTTGTTATATTAATTAAGCAGTCAGAATCATTGTTAATGATCAATGGCAACAACAGCAAAATACTTGATCAATTGATGTACCATATTACAAGATTGCCTGAGCTGTTCATGATTATTTTTGTAATTGTGTTGTCGGCATTCCATGAACGCAAAGTATTTTTATCTACAATAATCGCCATGTCGATTTGTGGATTATCCATTGTNATTTTCAAACAAATNATTTTTTCAGACTTCGANAGGCCATTGGCTTGGCTGAGCAGCNATAAGATTAACTACCACAAAGTTGATGGCATAAAACTGCATTCTAATGGCAGTTTTCCTTCNGGNCACACGATGTCAGCCTTTTGCGCATTGGCAATTGCAGGNTTTATAAGCAAAAATGGGATTGTTCAGTTTTTATTGTTCCTACTTGCATGTGCTTCAGCCTATTCTCGGGTATATGTGGCCCAACATTATTTAATGGATGTGTATGCAGGGGCATTAATTGGGTATTTTTACGCTCTTTTATTTTACCAATTATTCTCAAATAAATTAAGGACGCCGTATTGGCAGAATTCAATATTTCGAAAAAATACATGAAGCAAGAAGTCAATCCATTACACTATCTCATTATTGTTTTAATTGGTGGCATCTTCTTTCTACCCTTTCTTGGCGATGTGCATTTATTTGATTGGGATGAAATAAATTTTGCAGAATCGGCTAGAGAAATGATTGTAAGTGGCAATTACTCTAAAGTTCAAATCAATTTTCAAGGCTTTTGGGAAAAACCACCATTGTTTATATGGATGCAAGTGGTGTCAATGAAAATATTTGGTGTCAATGAATTTGCGGCACGTTTCCCAAATGCAGTTTTCGGAATTCTAACCTTGTGCTTAATCTACCGAACTGGAAAAAAGAACTTCAAGGGGCACATTGCACATTGGTGGGTTTTAAGTTACTTGGGAGCCATTACCCCTCATTTATATTTCAAAACAGGTCTAATCGATCCTGTTTTCAACTTTTTTATTTTTTTAGGCATTTTGCAATTCTTTGAAGCGCTTAAGAACCACTCAAGTGCTTATAACGCTAACCGTCATTTTCTAAAAGCTGGATTTTATACGGGCATAGCTATTTTATGCAAAGGCCCAGTAGCTTTATTGGTAAGTGTTTTAGTTTTGCTAAGCATGGTGTTTGCCAAACGCATGGTTTGGTTTTTTAGTTTATCGAATGTGGTTTTGTATTTGCTTGTAACAGGTTTGGTAAGCAGTGTTTGGTTTGCCCCAGAAACAATACAAAATGGACCTTATTTTATCATTGGTTTTATTCAATATCAAATTGAACTATTTTCTCAAAATGTTGCAGGACATCAACAGCCAATATATTACCACCCTCTGGTTTTATTGATTGGATGCTTTCCTGTTTCAATAATTGCAATTGCTGTATGGAAGAAGAATGAATATTACGCCTACCATGAGAATTTATTTCGAACCGTTATGCAATGTTTGTTTTGGGTTGTTTTGATTCTGTTTTCAATCGTCAAAACCAAAATTGTTCATTATTCTTCACTTTGTTGGCTTCCCCTAACTTTTCTGAGTGCTTATTCGATAGAAAGCATATACCAAGGGGTTCACCGTTTCAAATGGCAATTTAAACTCTTTACGGTTGTTATGGGTTTTATGGTTTCATCGGCATTAATTGCATTTCCATTGATCATGAAATATAAGCGTGAAATTATCCTCGATCTTATAAAGGATGAATTCAGTAAAAAAAACTTTGCAGCTAATGTAGATTGGCAACTTTACCATACTTTACCCGGTATCCTTTTATTTTTGATCGTTTTGACCTTTATCTATTTTTGGAACAAAAACAAACCCGTTATCCTTTTTGGCAGCTTGTTGGCAGGGAATGCACTGGTAATCTTCTTAGCGTCTGTATTGTTAACACCAAAAATTGAGCAACACACGNAAGCCACTGCAATCGAGTTCTTTAAATCTAAAGAAAATGAAAAGTGTTATATTTTTATCACTGGATACAAAAGCTATGCATCATATTTCTATGCCAAGGTTAAACCATTGCGCTATACCGATGGATTAAATTTATTAAATGAAAAGTTTATTCGCAGCAAAGGCAAAACAAGTTTTTTAGCTCTTAACGAACTAGAAAAAGAAGAATACGACGACAATCAAAAATACTGGTTGTTGCATGGAGATTTAGACCGAGCAGTCTATTTTATAGCCAAATCAGATGATACAGAAGGATTAGAAAAGGAGTCTACAATTAAAGAGCTTTGGAATAAAGACGGATTTGTTGTTTACCAAAGGAAATAAAAAGTCCCGTTTCACATGGGTAAAACGGGACTTCAAGATTTTATGATTTTAAATCTAGTCTAAATACAAATCAGTAAACGCACCATCAGTTACCGTATAGGTTGCACCAGATGCACTTGGGGTCATAGTTGTATTGAAGGTTCCAGAAATTTTACGATTCGCTTTGTCAAATTTGGTAATAGTCATGCTTGAACTAGCAGTGTAAGTAAACAATGTGGTGAACAAAGCCTGCAAATTGGTGCTAGGCAAATAGTAGATATTGTAATCAGAGCTTGACATTGTATAGGTACCGATTCCAGAAGGCGATAACAATACATTCATTAATAATGCGCTTGAATCACCGGTTCTAGTTCTAAATGCCAATAGGCTCAAAGTATCACCTTCTAGTGTAGCTCTAACAGAGGGAACAATGGTATCGATGAAGAAAGTGTTTTGGGTTCTTACATCAGATTCCCAAGCAGTTCCATTGATTTTACAGGTAACTATGCCTGTTTTTGCGGCTGGAGTTGGAGTACTTGGAGTATCTTCGGTTTTCTTGCACGAAGACATAAATAGGGTGAAGCTAAGAAGAGCTAGGCTTGAATAT
>JGI12421J11937_10000956_pt1 | contig 11578 bp, 13 predicted proteins | sample LakErihyJuly2011_2_FD_11937 | JGI IMG/M metagenome (IMG submission 11937)
GGTGCTAACCCAACTGGATCATTTAAAGATCGCGGTATGACGATGGCAATATCTAAAGCGGCCGAAGATGGCGCTAAGGCAGTAATTTGTGCATCAACTGGAAACACAAGTGCCAGTGCGGCAGCTTATGCAAGCAAGGCAGAAATGAAGCCAGTTGTTTTAGTTCCACAAGGCAAAATTGCAATGGGTAAATTAGCGCAAGCAATTGCACATGGTGCAATGTTGTTACAAGTAAAAGGAAATTTTGATGATTGCTTAATATTGGCAAGACAACTATCTGAAAATTACCCAGTCTCACTGGTTAACTCAGTAAATCCATATCGAATTGAAGGGCAAAAAACTGCAGCCTTTGAAGTAGTTGATATGTTGGGATTCGCACCAGATATTCATGCAATGCCAGTTGGTAACGCAGGAAATATCACTGCTTACTGGAAGGGCTATCAAGAGTATAAGAAGGCGGGAATGTCTAAAACACTTCCGATGATGTGGGGATTTCAAGCAGCAGGAGCTGCGCCGATTGTGAAAAATAAAATTATTAAGAAACCAGAAACAATTGCAACTGCAATCCGAATTGGAAATCCTGCATCATGGGATCAAGCGGTTGCCGCTCAGGTTGGCTCAAAGGGATTAATTGATTCAGTAACAGATAAAGAGATTTTAAGTGCCTATCGATTGGTAGCAGCAAAAGAGGGCATATTCGTTGAACCATCAAGTGCTGCCGGAATTGCAGGCTTAATTAAATTAAAAGCACTGAAAAAGCTGCCAAAGGATAAAACAATTGTGATTACTGTGACTGGCAATGGCTTAAAGGATGTTCAGTGGGTTTTAAACTCCTCAGCTAAACCAATTGTTATTCCAGTTGATCTTAAAAAAGCAGCCAAAGTTATTGGTCTTAAATAATGGCAACTAAACGAAACGCGAGTGGTTTAACCTTTAAAGCAACTATGGCGCAGATCAGCGTGCCAGCAACAAGTGCAAATATTGGCCCAGGATTTGATTGCTTTGGATTGGCGCTAGAACTACGAGATCGATATGCCGCACAGGTCTTAGATGATGAAACCTTTGATGTTGATGTAACTGGTGAAGGCGCAGATGAAGTAAAAAAGGATTCTAAAAACTTAGTTATCAAATCTATGCTGCGCGGGTTTGAACACATGGGCGGTAAGCCAAGAGGTATAGCACTGCGTGCTCTAAATGTTATTCCACATGGCAGAGGGCTTGGATCATCGGCAAGTGCAATTGTCGGAGGATTAGCACTAGCAAGATCTTTAGTTTTAACTGGTGAGCAATATATGAGTGATGAAGATTTGATTACGTTAGCAACTGAGCTAGAAGGACATCCAGATAATGTTGCAGCTGCCTTTTATGGTGGTGCCACAATTGCTTGGCTTGAATCAAAGATTAATCATGATGGCTCAAATGCAAATATTGGTAAAGCAGTAAGTCTTAAAGTCGATGATCGAATCAAAGCACTTCTGCTAGTGCCAGATAATCAATTAGCAACAGCTAAGGCTCGAAAGTTATTACCAGAGAAGCATCTCTCATCAGGATGCAGTTTTAAACTCATCTAGAACAGCTTTGCTTGTGCATGCATTAGCTGAGCGACCTGATTTACTATTTACTGCAACCCAGGATTTATTGCACCAAAGTTATCGGGCACAGGCGATGCCAAAAACGATTGCATTAGTTGATAAGTTAAGAGGAGCAGGTCTTGCTGCAGTTGTTTCTGGTGCTGGACCGTCAGTAATGGTTCTTTACTCCGGTGGTGAGGATGAGATTGACCAGCTGCAATCTATCGCCCCAGGGTTTAACGCCATGAAGTTATCGATTGCAAAAGCAGGGGTTCAATAGCGGATTTTCCCTATATATCTAGGGTGTGGTAGATTTACCTCTGTCGGAAAGTGCGACAGATAAATAAGCAAAAAAATCCCAAATAAAAATACTTTTTTTCGCGGGATCACCCTCATACGGGTAATAAAAAATAAAAAGAAAGAATGGCAATATATAAATGGCAGAGAAAAAATCAACCAATCGCGCAGACGCGGTTGAGTTAGTGGATATGGCACTAGGTGATCTTAAAAAGGTTGCTGGTCAACTTGGAATTGAAAATGCCTCCACACTTAAGAAAGCAGAGTTAGTCCAATCTATTGGTGACCTGCAGGCCGCGAATCGCGAAGCCGCTAAAAATGAACGAGAGGCTCGTCGTATGGAACGACAGAACAATCGAAATAATAAAAATAACAATGCTGAGGCAGAGGATAACGAATCTAGCCAAGACAGCTCACCTAATAATTCAAACAGCAACTCTTCAGGTGGATATGGAGATTCTGACCGAAGCGATAACAATCGTAGGTTTGGTAACCGAGACAATAATCGACGAGATCGTGGTCGTGACCGCAATCGTGATCGCGGAAATCGTGAGCGCGGAAATCGTGAAGAGCGTGAAATTGTCGTTGGGCCAGATGATGTTTTACTTCCAGTCGGCGGCTTACTAGATATTTTAGATAGCTTTGCATTTATTAGAACTGGTGGATATTTGCCATCAACTAATGATGTTTATGTCTCACTACAACAGGTAAGAAAGTATGGCCTGCGTAAAGGTGATGTGATCACAGGATCTGTGCGCGAACCTAAAGAGGGTGAACGCCGCGAAAAATTTAACGCTCTCGTCAGAGTAGAGACTGTAAATAGTGTTGAGCCTGAGAATGCAAAAGAGCGAGTTGAATTTTCCAAGTTGGTTCCACTTTATCCGCAGGAAAGATTGCGGCTTGAAACTGAACCGGGCGTTCTAACCACCCGCATTATTGATTTAATTTCACCAATTGGTAAGGGCCAACGTGGATTAATTGTTTCACCACCTAAGGCTGGTAAAACAATGGTTCTACAAGCAATTGCAAATGCCATCACAACAAATAATCCAGAGTGTCATTTAATGGTTGTGTTAGTAGATGAGCGTCCTGAAGAGGTAACTGATATGCAGCGATCAGTAAAGGGCGAGGTAATCGCTTCGACATTTGATCGTCCAGCAGATGATCACACCACAGTTGCTGAGCTTGCAATTGAACGTGCTAAAAGATTAGTTGAGCTAGGACATGATGTTGTGGTGTTACTAGATTCAATTACCCGACTTGGCCGTGCATACAACATTGCAGCGCCAGCATCTGGTCGAATTCTTTCCGGAGGCGTTGACTCAGCTGCCCTTTATCCACCAAAGAAGTTCTTCGGTGCTGCTAGAAATATTGAAAATGGCGGCTCATTAACTATTTTGGCAACTGCTTTGATTGATACTGGATCAAAGATGGATGAAGTTATTTTCGAAGAGTTCAAAGGAACTGGAAATATGGAACTTATCCTTAACCGTAAGTTTGCTGATAAGCGAATTTTCCCAGCAGTTGATGTGGTTGCATCTGGAACTCGTAAGGAAGAAATTCTTATGGGAACAGAAGAGTTAGGCATTGTTTGGCGTTTGCGCCGAGTGCTGCATGCACTTGAGCCACAGCAAGCACTTGAGTTACTCCTGGAGAAGATGAAGGGAACTAAATCAAATGTTGAGTTCCTTCTTCAAATCCAAAAGACCACTACCGGTGGGGATATGCCAACTGGAAATGGATCTAACAAGCAGGAGAGTGATCAGGCTTAATTAATGCCTAAATTTTGACTGCTCTGCCCGAGCAGTTATTCTTTACCCCTCTAGTACTTCACTAGTCCTACTGGTTCACAAATGTTCTTTACAGAAGATTTGATCCAGTAATAATCAAGGAGAAATATGAAGAACGAAATCCACCCACAGTATGTCGAGACCAAGGTAACTTGTGGTTGCGGTGAAGTTTTCACTACCCGCAGCACAAAAGAGAACGGCTCAATTTATGTTGAAGTTTGTTCCGTATGCCATCCCTTTTACACCGGCAAGCAGAGAATTCTTGATACCGGCGGTCGCGTAGCTAAATTCCAAGAGCGTTTCGGAAAGGCTGACAAAAGCGGCACTAAGTAGTTTTCTTTAAGAGAGCGCACCTAAACATCGAAAGATGTGGTGCGCTCTCTTTTTAATTTCCAACTTATAATTTTTGAAAAGGAGGATCAGATGGAACGNTTTGCCAAAGTTAATGAGTTATTAGCTGAGTATGAATCACTGGAAGCCCAAATGGCTGATCCATCTATTCACGCTGATCAAAATAAAGCTCGCGCACTTGGTAAGCGCTATGCCCAACTTGGTCCGGTAATTGCTGGCTATCGTGCATACAAATTAGCTGAAGAGGATTTAACTGCTGGTAAAGAGTTAGCAGAATCAGATCCATCCTTTGCCTCTGAAATAGTTGCGTTAGAGAAAACCAAAGAAGATACGGCAGCACTTTTGGAGGAGCTATTACTACCTCGAGATCCAAATGATGACCGTGATGTAATTATGGAAATTAAAGCAGGTGCTGGTGGAGATGAATCTGCAATATTTGCTGGTGATCTATTTCGAATGTATTCAAGATTTGCTGAAAAGCAAGGTTGGAAGGTTGAAGTTATTGATACAACGCCAAGTGATATGGGCGGCTATAAAGATATGTCTGTTGCGATTAAATCCAAAGGCGTAGCAAAACCAGGACAAACACCATATGCAAAACTAAAATTTGAAGGCGGAGTCCACCGTGTGCAACGAGTACCTGAGACTGAATCACAAGGTCGTATTCACACTTCAGCTGCTGGAGTTTTAATCTTGCCAGAGGCGGAAGAAATTGATGTTGATATAAATATGAATGATCTAAGAATCGATGTTTATCGCTCATCTGGTCCTGGTGGACAAAGCGTTAATACAACTGACTCGGCGGTGCGAATTACGCACGTGCCAACTGGAATTGTGGTCTCCTGCCAGAACGAAAAAAGCCAACTACAAAACAAAGAATCCGCACTTCGTATTTTGCGAGCAAGAATGTTGGCAGCAGCCCAGGAGGAGGCAGAGCGAATTGCATCTGTTGAACGTAAGAGCCAAGTGAGAACTGTTGATCGAAGTGAGCGAATTAGAACTTATAACTTTCCAGAAAATCGCTTGAGTGATCATCGCGTAAATTACAAAGCTAATAACTTAGATTCAGTTATGAATGGTGATCTGGAGGCGGTAATTCAATCTTTAATCGATGCAGACCGCACCGCAAAATTATCAGCAGGTAACTCTTGAAAGAGCTGCTAAGAGCAGCGTTTTCGCAATTTGAAAAAAACCAAATTGCGACGGTAGATGCTGAGTTATTACTAGCTCACCTATTAGGAGTGTCAAGAAAACAAATCCATAGCCAAGCAATTGAGTTAACTGATGCTGATCGTGAAAAAATCTCTGCTGAGTTTAATGATCTAATTAAACAAAGATTGATGGGAAGACCGGTTCAATATATAACTGGCAGCGCAGCATTTCGATATCTAGAACTTGAAGTTGGTGAAGGTGTTTTAATCCCTCGGCCAGAAACTGAGTTAATCGTTGACCGAGTAATTGGTCATTTAAACTCTGCAGCCGATAAAGAACAAGCAAAAAGTGTTATTGAATTAGGAGCTGGTTCTGGTGCAATAAGCATTGCAATTGCATCCGAGGCAACTTTAAAGGGTTTAAAGGTGAGCATGGTGGCAGTTGAAAAATCACCTGAGGCTGCAGCCTGGTTGAATAAAAATATTGCAAAATATGATCTGCCAATTCGGGTAGTAGTTGAAGATGTTGCCACTGCACTGCCAGACGTAAAAGCAGATTTAGTTGTTGCAAATCCTCCCTACATTCCTAATGATGAGAAATTACCAATTGAGGTAGCTAACTTTGAACCTGAGATGGCTCTTCGTGGTGGACCAGTTGATGGCATGCAAATTCCCAAATTATTTATTGATGCAGCAACTAGGCTGTTAAAACCTGGTGGATTTTTTATTACCGAACACCATGAGAAGCAAGGTGAATTAATTAGGAGTGCGTTAGCGAAGGATTATTTGCCAGCGCAAACTCATGCCGATCTAACCGGCAGAGATAGATTCACTAGTGCGGTAAAGCGGTAGGGGTAGTTATGGCAGAACGTATTTCTTTAATTAACTCCTCTGATAAACAATTTACTGAAGCCATTGATACTGCCCTTAGATACCTAAGATCTGGTGAAGTAATAATCGCTGCGGCAGAGCATGGTTATGTTTACCTAGCTAATGCCTTTGATAAGGATGCAGTTAATGCAATTCAAATATTGCGGGCAAATCCGGCAGCAACAACTTTGCAGGTATTAGTTCGCGATAAGAAAATGGCATCTGGAGTATGTACCGCTTTGACTGTTCAGCAAGAGGCTTTACTTGAAAAGTTTTGGCCAGGATTGTTCTCAGTCACCGTCAAAGCACAACCTGGATTGACTTGGAATTTAGGTGATGATCGCAGGCTTGGAAAAGTAAATTTACGTGCGCCAAATAAAAAGTTTATTTCTGCATTACTGGAGCAATCAGGACCTCTTGCAACATCTTCAGCTGCGTTAGTGGGCAAGCCAACAATCTTAGATTTAAACACATTAAATATTTATGAAAGTGATGTTGGGGCAATTTTTGATGAGGCAGTGTTACCTGCTGGCCCATTATCGACATGGGTTGAGTTTTCTGAGAATGAAATCACACTCCAACGAGTAGGAGCCATTTCATTAGAACAATTACAAGCGCTAGTTCCTACTATTTCTGCCCCAACCCTTTAGGCTTGGCGTATGTCTAGATTTGAAAAATATTACGGACCAGATTTTAATGCGCTAGAAAAACAAGATCCTGAAATCGCTGCGGTCGTAATTTCAGAGTTAGTTCGCCAACGTGAAGATTTGCAATTAATCGCAAGTGAAAATTTCACCTCACCAGCTGTGTTAGCCACGATGGGCTCAACACTTTCTAATAAGTATGCCGAAGGTTATCCAGGAAAGCGTTACTACGGTGGTTGTGAAGAGGTAGATAAGGTAGAAGTAATTGGCATTGAGCGAGCGAAAAAATTATTTGGCGCAGAGCATGCAAATTTACAACCGCACTCCGGTGCAAGTGCAAATGTTGCGGTTTATCAAGCATTCACAAAACCAGGAGATACGGTGTTGGCAATGTCTTTGCCACATGGTGGTCACTTAACTCATGGATCTAAGGTTAATTTCTCTGGAAAATGGTTCAATGTAGTTTCCTACGGTGTTCGCCAAGATAACGAATTAATTGATTACGACCAATTACGAGAGTTAGCGATTGAGCACAAGCCAAAGATGATTTGCTCAGGGGCAACTGCCTATCCAAGTTTGATTGATTTTGAAAAAGTACGCCAGATTTGCGATGAAGTTGGCGCGATCATGTGGGTTGATGCCGCTCACTTCATTGGATTAGTTGCCGGTAAAGCTATTCCATCTCCGGTGCCATATGCAGATGTAGTTTCATTTACAACACATAAAGTATTACGCGGACCACGTGGTGGCATGATTTTAAGTAAAGAAAAACATGCAGCAGCTATTGATAAAGCAATCTTTCCAGGTATGCAAGGTGGACCAATAATGAGTGCGGTTGCTGGCAAAGCTGTGGCATTAAAAGAATGTGCAACTGTTGAGTATCAAGATTATGCGAAGAAAGTTATTGAAAACTGCCAAGAATTAGCAAAAGGATTAGAAGCTGCTGGCATGCGGGCAGTATCAGGTGGAACTCAAACACATTTAGCGCTGATTGATATTAGATCAACAAAAGTAAATGGCAAGATTGCAGATGAAAGATGTGGAAGGTCTGGCCTTTCTCTAAATAAAAATGCCATTCCATATGATCCAGAAACTCCTGCTGTCACAAGTGGTATTCGAGTTGGAACCGCTGCGATCACAACTCAGGGCATGGGTAAGCCAGAGATGAATCAGATTGCATCATTTATTGCCCGAGCAATTAAAGATGGTGAAGATGATTCGAAGGCAAAAGCAATTCGTGCCGAGGTTCATCAATTAACTGCAAAATTTCCAGTTTACCCAGAGCCAAAAAACTAACACTCACCTGCGATGCGCGAGTACTTAGTAACAGTTCTTCTTGCAGCGATAATTACTTATTTAGTTACACCACTTGTTAAAGATCTAGCCATCAAAGCTGGCGCCGTATCGGCGATTAGATCCCGTGATGTTCATCTAGAGCCAACACCTCGATGGGGTGGTTTAGCAATGTGGTTATCTATGGCGCTAACACTAGTAATCGTTAATTATCTGCCATTGGTGCACAAATCATTTGGACCAGAAGCAACTGGGATTTTTCTAAGTGGAACATTAATACTCGTAATTGGTATGGTCGATGACCGCTTTGATTTAGATCCAATCACTAAATTTGCTGGTCAGGCTTTAGCTGCGGGCATCTTATTAATTTATGGAGTGCAAATTCTTTGGCTGCCAATAAATGGAATCACAACTTTGCCCACAAATATTGGCCAACTGCTTACCGTTTTGTTTGTAATGGTGGTTATTAATGCAATTAACTTTGTCGATGGATTAGATGGCTTAGCTACTGGAATTGTGATGATTTGTGCGGCCTCATTCTTTGCTTTCTCCTATCTATTAGCGGTTATTAATGGTTTAAACCGCGCAGGTGCACCATCACTTATTACCGCTGTAGTAATTGGTTTATGTCTTGGCTTTTTACCTCACAATTTTCACCCAGCCGAAATATTTATGGGTGACTCCGGGGCCATGTTCCTAGGTTTATTACTAAGCGCGTCTGCAATTACTTTAACTGGTCAAGTTGATGCCTCAGCTATTACAGAAGAAAATGGCGGCTCAGTATTACTACCAATGCTTCTACCATTCACAGTATTAGCAATCCCATTATTAGATTTTGTGATGGCAATACTTAGAAGAGTTAAAGCTGGGCGATCACCATTTACAGCAGACCGCGAACATCTTCATCACCGAATTATGCGCTTTGGGTTGTCTCAACAACGCACAACTGTGGTTTTATATCTTTGGAGTGCAATGTTTGCATTCCCTACCGTGCTAGCAGCATTTGTGCCATTTTGGATTGCCATTATTGCTGGCGTATTAATTTTTATTCTTTCTATCTGGGTGATTAAAAGTAATAAGGTGAAGGTTGAATTCAAATGAGTGATGTTCAACTTTGGAAAGGCGCGATAGCACCGGCAACAGCTGTGGCAGCACTTAGCGCAATTGTTTTAACGGTGATAAATGGTCAACCTGGATTATTTGGTTCACTACTAGCCTCATTTACTGTAATTATATTTTTTAGCATTCATTTATTAGTTGCTCGTATTTCTAGAAATTTAGATCCAATGGCGACGATGGCGCTAGCAATGTTTTCCTACTTTGCAAAGGTTTTATTCATGGGAGTCTTTCTCCTATTAGTCACCAAATACACCGATCGCAGCACCTTTGATCGGGGCAGTTTTGCCATCTGCGCAATTTTGATTACCATGGCATGGTTATTTGGTGAGATTCGTAGCTTTTTAAAGTTGCGAGTACACCTACCGCTACCGAAGAAGGAAGGCGATATTTAATGAGTCGAAAAAATTCAAATGACGATAATTTAAGTAACTCCCAAAATGAGGAGAACGCTTTATGGTCCATTGTTGGTTACCTTCTTTCTGGCCTGCTTATTTGGGGTGGGATTGGCTGGGGCTTTGATCGATGGCTGGGAACGACCTACTTAGTATTGGTTGGGATGTTGCTGGGGGCTGGGGCTTCGATTTATTTGGTCTGGCTCCGTTTTGGGCGCGATTAAGATCACCAAATCTTCATAAGGTGAGATTTTTACCTTCCTAAATTTCGCAGAAATCTGCCGTATCTAATAGGGTTTCGCCCGTAGCCGTTATTCCCACCGGCTATAGCAAAACCAAGCAGTTTAAAAAATTGTTTACGCAATATCGGCAACTAACATTTGGAGATTTTCGTGGGCGTGCGGTTGGCAGCAGAGGATGGTTTTCAGCCACCTAGTACAGCCGACTTTGAATTACCACCAGTTTTTGGCGATAACCCTTACACAACTAAACCAGTATTTTTAGTTTTCTTCTCTGTAATTTTAATTTCAGTATTTTTCATCTTGGCTTCAAGAAAAGCCTTAGTCGTGCCATCAAAGCTGCAATTTGCCGGTGAATCAATCTATGGCTTTGTGCGAAATGATTTAGCGCGCGATGTTATAGGACATGAGTTCATGCGCTTTGTGCCATACCTATTTACCTTATTTACTTTTATTTTGACTAATAATTTATTTGGAATTATTCCATTCTTGCAATTTCCTACGATGTCTAGGGTTAGCTTCCCTTACGTCTTAGCGTTATTTACCTTTGTAATCTTCCATTATGTTGCGATAAAACATAAAGGTTTGATGGCTTACCTAAAAGAGATCATGTTTATGCCAGGTGTACCAAAGCCGGTATATATACTGCTAACTCCTATTGAGGTTGCCACCTACTTCATAGTTCGCCCACTAACTCTTTCACTGCGTTTATTTGCAAATATGTTTGCTGGCCACCTTTTATTACTTGTCTTTATTTTGGGTGGTGAGCATCTTCTACAAGGAGTGATCGGCTTAAAACTGGTCTCACCTTTCGCCTTTGCCTTCGGAATTGCCCTTACATTCTTTGAATTTATGGTGCAATGCCTACAGGCATATATCTTTACCCTGTTGACCGCCCTCTATATTGCGGGTGCGTTAGCGGATGAACACTAGAAAAAACCAAAGCAGCAACTAACAAAGAAAGAAGGAAAAGAATATGGAAGGCACACTCAACCTGGTCGGTTATGGCCTATCTGCAATCGGACCTGCAATCGCAACTGGCATGATCTTCGCCGCTTACATCAGCGGAGTAGCACGCCAACCAGAGGCACGCTCCGTTCTGCAACCGATCGCATTTCTAGGCTTCGCATTAGCTGAAGCTCTAGCACTATTCGGTCTCGTTCTAGCTTTCGTACTTTAATTAAAGACAGAATAGCCAAACGATGTCCTTAATAAGTTTTAGTAACTGGGCAGCAGGTGAAGGGGCTAACCCTTTAATTCCGCATACCGCTGAATTAATTGTTGGTTTTATTGCCTTCTCACTTCTCTTCCTAGTTCTTCGCTCAAAGGTTGTGCCAATGTTTGAAAAAGCATTTGCAGAGCGCACTGAAGCGATTCAAGGTGGAATGGAAAAAGCAGAGCGTGCTCAAATAGAAGCAGAGCGTGCACTTGCCCAGTACACAACACAATTAAATGAAGCACGTGGTGAGGCACAAAAGATTCGCGAAGATGCCAGAGTGCAAGGGGCAGCAATTATTGAAGATCTGCGCACCAAGGCAGGTGAAGAGGCAGCAAGAATTACCGCTGCAGCAACAGCTGCTATTGAAGCAGAACGTCAACAAGCAGTTACCTCACTTCGCAATGAAGTTGGCGCACTTGCAACTGAGCTAGCCGGAAAGATTGTCGGAGAAGCATTAGATGACCAGGTTCGTCAGTCTCGGATAGTTGATCGCTTTATTGCAGATCTGGAGAAGAGTAAATAATCATGAAGGTATTAGGCGGCTCCAGCAGAGCATCAGTTTTAACTCTGCGTAAATCATTGGCACAGGTTGTTGATAAACAATCAGCTAATGATGCTGCCGTATTTGCCAGTGATTTATTT
>JGI12421J11937_10000961_pt1 | contig 11544 bp, 11 predicted proteins | sample LakErihyJuly2011_2_FD_11937 | JGI IMG/M metagenome (IMG submission 11937)
ATTTTTATATGAATTAAAATAAATTAGAACATATTACTAAAATATAAAAATAATAATATATACATACATATACATATACATATACATATACATATACATATACATATACATATACATATACATATACATATACATATACATCAACCCACCCATACCGCTACCCTACTTAATTACCACCTTCTGCACAGGTAATTTATAGCATTTCGCCTTTTTATTTTCTTTTTGATTAATTATAATCTGCAAATCATCATTTGTATATAGTTCATCAGCCTCTTCGATATCCTCTTTATTTTCTGGGATTGCATCTAGTTTGCCCTTTTTAGTATCAGCAACATCTTTTAATAATTCCATCATATGCTCCTCATCAATTAGGATACGGCTATCACCTGTTCCACAAGGTGGTTGTTGTCCAAGCATAACATTCGCAGATACTCCATTAACCTTGTCGTATTCCGCAAATATGCTAGCGTTTATAAGCATATCTGTGCTTTCCTCAAATGACGATTTCGCAAGTGGTCCGATATCACCACGATTAATCCCGTGCCTATCGATGGACATTAATTGACCTTTGTAGGTCATTGTGTCGATGAGAAGGGACATATGCCTGTAATTCATAGAGCCCTCCGTGACAACTGCGAGTAATTCTTTGTATAACGCGTGTCGCGATGCTTCAATCCCGAGCGTCTCATATATTTCACGAATATCATTAGATATAGTTCGCGACGTATCTATGTTGGCATTCGCTAGGATATCGATTAGATTTGTTCCATCCGTGTCCAGCACCCATTCTAGTATAGTATCAAACTTATTCGTTTCATCATTATATTTAGTATAATTCTTTTTATTCAGAGATACCTTTCTAATTCCCTTGTATCCCTTCAGCAATACTTGATATACGATATTGTGCTCAATCGCTTTAATTGTCGCTATCTCATCCTTCTCGTCAATCCCATTAAAAGCCTGTTCCGTCATCTTAATTCTGAATACGCATTCGTCAGCATTATCATCGCTATATACGCAATCAATGTATTTATCATACGACGTTTTAAGCTTGGTATATATGTCAATCATCTTAAGACCAAAGGTATTCATTTTCTCTTTGTCGAATACAAGCCGCAACACCCAAGGGGATGTTGTCCGCGCTTTGCACATATTTTCTTCAATTTTTTCAAATTCTTTATAAATACTCATAATACCTACGTCCTGCTCAATATTTGTTTCATAAATCTGATCGCTATCCCAATATATTTCGCTATGCTTTAGGATGTCTGATAATTTCGTGATTTCTATAGAGTTCTTAATATTAATTGCGTTATTCTTCGTAATATCAATGCGCGGGTCAATAAAATCCCCATTCTCATCCTTCAAAGGATTAATTACGCAAGATACGTCAGGTTTCATATAGATAATCAGCGTCGGTGTCTTCGTCTTCTTTGTCGCTGAAAGAATTTCCTTTAATCGCGGCACTCCCGAAGTAGCCTTTACTGCTGCAGCAGTCCCCGATACGTGGAACGAGTCAAGCGTCATCTGTGTTCCTAACTCGCCAATTGTCTGCGCAGCTACTATTCCAACCATATCGCCTGGTTGTGCTAGAGCCTGATTGAAATATTCATATATCTGCAAAACAATCCAATCAAACGTCTCCATAGTGAAATGGTAATGCATAATTAACTTTTTAGGGTTCAGATGAAGTCGCAGCAATATATTGAAATACAGCATTCCTTGTATCCTGTCCTTCACGTATAAATCTGCCTTAATCTTCTCAATCTTGTCTAGGACATAATCAGGATACAAATCCGTCTTAATCCTTTTAATATCGAGAGCCAATAGGCGCTGATGAGCGATATTAATTATGCGATCGAAAGGGATAGGATAGTTAATAATATATTTCTTCTCGCCATTAAAGACCTTTTTAATAAGGAATTCTTTGTCCTCTAGCATCTCTTCAAAATGGGCTGCGCATCTTTTATACGTTTCGGCATTTATTGTTTTGAATGCTTCATCCGTCATATGAATGTTAAGATGTTCGGCATTCTTCAGATTATATTCATTGTCAAGTTCAATATTATTCTTATTAATTGTGTTGATATATTGGGTCTCGATTTTGCACCCATCCATACCATCTTCGCCATATATATATTGAATGATAGAACCTGTAGCCGTTCTCACTGTGTTGTCATAGTTAATCTTGGAATCTTCCATCGCTTTCACTAATCTTCTTTGGATATACCCTGTTTCTGATGTTTTAACTGCGGTATCAATGAGACCCTGACGACCACCCATAGCGTGAAAGAAGACTTCTTGCGGCGTTAATCCGCTAATAAAGCTATTCTTTACAAACCCACGAGCCTCTGGTCCGTCATCGTATTTTGTGTAATGAGGCAGCGTTCTGTCTGTAAATCCATATGTTATCCGCTTCCCATCGACATTTTGCTGCCCGACACAAGCAATCATTTGCGCTACATTGATTTCCTTGCCCTTAGAACCTGCTTTAACCATATTAATCATACGATTGTTCGTATCGTCAATCTGGTCTAAACTGATTTTACCCACATTATTCGTAGTCTTATCAAGAATAGCAATGATTTCGCGCTCAATATATTCTTCATTGCTAAATATACTATTGTTCTCTATAATACCTCTTCTAATGTCATCTAATTTATCATATGCCAAGTTCTTCATCTCTTTGATTTTGTTTTTTAGCGTCTCCTCCGTTTTCTTGTCGGGAACCAAATCACTGATGCCCACGCTGAACCCAGATGTTAATAGCCAACGGCATATCAATCTCTGCGTATTATCAAGAAACTTTCTAACTTCAAATGGTCCGTAATCGTGGTATATCACAGGAATTAACCCAGTAGAAATGTCGTGGAAGGTCTTTTTATCTAATGAACCCGAATTGGCTGCAATAATGCTATTATTAACAATAAACTGCTCCTCCTTCTTGTTTTTCAAGTTAATAAAGAGACCGGGTGGTAATATTTGCGAATATGCCTCTTTTCCCGAATACATATAATTATCATCAGGTTTATTAAGTTTTCCTTTAAAATAACTATTAACCATCTGAATATTTGCAAGCGTTTTATCTTGTATCCGCGTGTAATCCTTTGTTAATCTGTAAGACCCCACAAGAGTATCCTGAACAACCTCGATAATCGGCTTTCCATCGCGAGGTGCCAAAATCATATATGGAACTGCAGCGATATCCATTAATTCGCTCATTGTTTGGATATTCTGAGGGCAATGCAAATTCATCTCATCACCATCAAAATCCGCATTATAGGGAGGCGTATCCAATACATTGAGACGAAATGTTTGGTATGGCATAATAACAACCTTATGACACATCATAGACATCTTGTGAAGCGAGGGCTGTCTGTTAAANAGGATGAAATCGCCATTTGTTAAGTGCCTGTGAACAATATCGCCATACACCAACTCNGCAGCATTCTTTTCTCTCTCGATAGAGTGCTTTAGATTAATCGTTCGTGTGCTCTTCTTAATATACTTAGCGCCGGGCCAGACCTCCGAGCCATTCTTGATTAATTCGCGCATTTTGTCAATGTTATACTCATTAACTACCTCAGGGAACGTAATATTCACTGCGACTTTAATAGGAACCCCGAGCTCGTCGATACTGATATAGGGGTCTGGAGTAATAACTGAGCGCGCCGATTGGTCTACACGCTTTCCATTGAGATTGCCGCGAATACGCCCCTCCTTCTTCTTCATACGATCAGATACTGACTTGAGTTTGCGCCCATTTCTTTGCTGCGCTGGTGCAAGTCCGGGCATCTGATTATTAATAAATGTGAATACGTGATATTGCAATAACATAGCGACATATTTAATAGTTTCCTCTGAAGCACCTTTGCATATCTTGTCAGATAACTGCTTATTCGTTTTAATAATATCGCTTAATTTGTGCGTCAAATCATCTTCGCGACGCTGTCCATTTTCTTCAATAATACTAGGGCGCACTGCTGGAGGAGGAACGGGCAAGACGGTGCAAATCATCCATTCGGGTCTATTCCACTTTGGATTAAATCCCATCATATCCATTTCTTTTTCAGTAATGCGCGAGAATATTTTGAGAATATCTTCAGCAGTAAATTCTTGAACAATTTTGTCGGTATTCTTCTCGCCGTTCTTATTCGCGGGTTGCTTCCTGTCTTTCCACTCCGCAATAATTTTCATTGAGTTTTCTTTGATATACTTTGTAGGCTGAACGGCACCGCATCCAATTGTCCCGTCGTCGCCACAAACGCGAATTTTAGTTGTCGTATTACATAATTTGAAATATGCCTCCCATCGCTTCTGNTTATTNTTAATAGACAATATTCTTTGCATATCGTGCTTGAATTCTTTGTCGGTATCGGGAGATATCAAGCATTTGGAACATTTATAACAGACGCAATTTAGTAATTTCTTAACTATATCAAAGAACATAGCGTGAAATACGGGCTTTGCAAGCTCAATATGTCCGAAATGACCCGGACAAAATATGTTCTTTTGTTCGCAAGTGCAGCAAATCCTATTATGTTCTAAAACACCCATTCGCGAATCAAATAATCCGCCGACAATAGGCTCGCTTCCAGCATACGTATCGGTTTTCGTAATTTCTACTACAGACCTATTGCGGATTTCTTGCGGACCGAGAACACTAAATTGTATTCCCTTAACATCTTGAATTTCTACTTTCTGGTCATTATAGGAAAGTTCAGGATAAATTGACATATCTCTTATTAATAGTAGTTAAAATAAGTAGTCTTATGCTTAAACTATTTTAATAGAAAAAGAAATCAATTTTTATATAAATAAATGATATTATCAAAAATATAAAAAATAGATATCATACATATAGATTACATAGATTACATATACATTACATAGATTACATATACATTACATAGATTACATATATATTACATATATATACTTAATTTGTGATTTTAGAAATCGTTTATGTCGTCGTAGTCGTCATAGTCGTCGTAGTCGTCATAGTCGACGTAGTCTTCTTCTTCATCGTCGTCTTCCATCATCCATCTGGGTTCCTCTCCGTTATAATACGCTTCCCCGTCAAAATCAAACTCGGAATCCATCATCAATCTGGAAAACATATTTGAGGTTTGCTAACTTACTTTTGTCTTATGCGGGGCTTTAATTAACCTAAAAGTAGGTTAGAACATCAATTTTTTATTTAATATATTATTTTTAGAACAGATTAAGTATCATTCTATCTATACATCATTATTTTTTATAAATATACTTGAAATATAAAAATAAATAACATAAAATATCATACATATATTACATATATTATTACATATTACATATATACTGCCTCATTTTTGTGATTTTAGAAATCGTTTGTGTCGTCGTAGTCGTCGTAGTCGATATATATCGTGCGAACGTAATTACCTCCCATACACACAATACACTTATTCAGTCCGTTATTTACGTAGTAATACGCATCATCTTTCTCGTCCTCTGAGTTATAATACTCATAACCATCAATTTCAAAGTCAGGATCCATCATCCATCTGGGAGACATATTTGGGTTGGTTGCTTTGTAGGTTTTGCTGGCTCTTGGTTGTTTGCTTTGTTGGCTCTTGGCGGTTGTTTTGACTTATAGTCGGCTTCCTATGCGGGGCTTTAATTAACCTAAAAGTAGGCTGCAATATCAATTTTTTATTTAATATATTATTTTTAGAACAAATCAAGTATCATTCTATCTATACATCTTTAATTTCTTATAAATATACTTGAAACTATCTTGGTCAATTGCCCAGTCGTCTAATTCATCTAATCCATACGGGAGGGCTGCTAATAATATCTCACAAGGCGAATGGTCAGGTGTATTGCACATCTGAGATATACAAGCAAATATCGCTAGATTTATATCAAAATTATCAAATAATCTAAATATAGATAAGTTAAGGTCAGTATTACCAGAAGGACCGCATACTACCATTTGCTTATAATGCCTCATAAGTTTTATATAAAAATTGTTTTCATTCACCTCCCAATATTGTAATCCAGATATCCATTGGAGTTTATTATTATTATTTTTGATTTCATATTTGCAATTCACCTTTATATATTCTAATTCATATTTTGATAACTTAGGATATACATCTTTGACTTTAACATAATACCTGTCTATCTTTTTAACTCGCGGCTCCCTCAAAGCATTATTTAAGGGATATGCTGACAACCTCGAAGCAGATACTGCGCCATCTGACGCTAAACTAACAAATTTGCAAGGTAATATACAGCCTTTACGCTCACATCTTTTCATATATTTATTAATTTTTGCGATATCGCTAATTCCCGTAAGATTATATAATCTTTTATGTAATACGTCGATACTTGCTTGTGTGAAATATTTGTTTTTCTCAAGTGCCCATAATATTACTGCGCATCCGCTCATACAAAAATTCATTATCAAGGTTATTCGCTCTCGAATATTACCAGCGTCAATCGCCTTAGTAATATATTTTGCAGGAATTTGCCCTGTGCTAAAACTGGCAGGTGCTGCTGTATGCCCTAAATACTTCTCTAAAACCTTCTTTGCATCTTGTTTAGTATCTCTAGCGTAATGAATAAGTAGTTCTTTAATACGGAAGCATACGTCTCGCACATACTCTTGCACCTTCTTATTTGCCGAGCATTTATTAGACAACTCTCGTAGCTTACGTAAATCTCTCTCTTCCAATTCTTTCATATGCACAAGCACACGCACACCCCTATATATAATTATATAGATTAAAGCAAATCGTTAGGGTTTTGATTTATTTTTATTTCTTCTAATTCAATATCCTTATCCTTCATACCGCTATTATTATTAGCAGTTCTATGTTGTTTTCGTAGATTATAAGCTTCCTTAAATAATGTTCCAGCGTCCTTTGTAATATTTGTGGTGGTATCCGCTACGTATTCATTGTATGCGAAGTCTGCTTCGTCTGCTTCGTCGCTATATATGCTCGAATTAAATCGGTTTCTTGAGCCATCTTTGAAGTTGCGTGTTATCTTACAAGATGCTGGGATAGATATAGATATTGGGATGGCAGGGACTGGGACGATAGGATTATTATATTTATCTATTAAATCCTTAATAAACACATATTTATTCTCGTTCATCTCGGTGCTTTCGTTGCTTACTAAATGAGTATGAAGTAGTCTAAAAAGGCTATCGCAAAGATTAACATAGTAGGATTTATTTGAATATTTAATACACGATGATAGTATGTCATTTCGGCGCATATTTAGATATCCTTTAATTAATTCAACAATACCTATGATTAGCCTAATATTACTTGTATATTTATCTTGGATTGATATATTTATTAAACATTTCACAAAATGGTCGTTTAAGTTTTCTAGTAGTATCTCAACTGCCTTTTTTGCTAAAAAGTATTCATCCATCTTTCCTCCCGCTATTTATAATCTTATTTTATATATACTTTATAATTTTTATATACAAGCACAATTAGCCTAACCTCTAATCTAAGAGATAATATGGGTTTTCGCTAATCAATTTCTCCTGCAATTCTTTTTCTTCGCAATCTTTGTTATATTTCTCTATTCGTGATAAACAATATGAAAAAAAACCATTAAAAATTTGGCATATATATATATTACACATATATACAATAATTATCTGCGTCTCCTTAAATTATATCCATTTATTATTTAGTTATTATATAAAAATTGATTTCATAAAGTGTATATATAAATACATATACATATCCATATACATATACATATACATAATGAATAAAGGTGAGTATATTCAATCAGATACCAGCAAATATGTTGCAGGTGTTGATGAAGTTGCTAGAGGAACCTTTGTAGGACCCGTTATAGCGGCGTGTGTCGTATTGCCGCACGTATTTCCAGATGATACCTATAAAGAAATTAAGGATTCCAAGAAGTTGACTAAAAATAAGCGCGAGTTTTTAGCGGAATATATTAGAAATAACGCGATTACATATGGCGTAGGTTCAGCGTCCGTTGAAGAGATTGATAGTGTTAATATTCTGAATGCCACAATGAAGGCAATGCATCGCGCGGTAGATGAAGCGTATAAGAAGCACCCCTTTGAAAAACTCCTAATTGATGGTCAATATTTTAAAGGTTATACGCCGCCCGGATTAGACAGCGAAATATTAGAATATAAATGTATCCCTAAAGGGGATATGCACTATTTATCTATTGCAGCAGCGTCAATCATTGCAAAGGATTATCATACTACTTTAATATATAAAATGACTGAAGAACACCCAGAACTCAATTTATACGATATAAAGAAAAATAAGGGATATGGAACGGCTAAACATATCGCCGCAATTAATCAACACGGCATCACTAGTTTCCATAGAAGGACTTTTGGAATATGTAAATATATGTGATTAATTAAGTAATAGATTATTTAATTAGCTTTACAATTTAGAGAACTCCACGATATACCACATTGTTTAGCATATTCGCAACTAATTTCATTTTCATCCTTTGTTTTACTATCGAGTATTCCTAGCACTTGCGGATACACTTGATTGCAAATTAATGGCATATTTGTTTCATAGTTAGAAAGTATGGTATTTATATTTCCACTTCCAGCAACATATTCTGACTTTGCTGTTTTAAGACTTACATTATTATCACTTTTAAATATATCTGTATTGTTTTCAGTATATCCTCCAGCGAATTTAGCATAACTCTTTAATCCTTTTACATTAGTTGTTTCCACATCTTTTGGAATTTTTACAATATAATCAGGGCTTAAAACACTAGTAGTTGGAGCGTTTGCATATGCGGTAGCGTTTGATGTGTTTGCAAAACCAGCAATAATATTAGTAGTATCACCAGTAATACCTTTCTTTGTATCTAATAATTTGCGAGTATCACCATATACATCTTTATCATATACGCATTTATATTGTATATTTTTATCAGCGTCTCTAGTTATTTCAGGTATTATAGGATCACCAAACGTGCTATTATTAGCTATCAAAATGGGTTTGTCTGCGTCCTTAACCTTTTCTAATTTCCAAAAGTCGGGGCACATAATACTATTGTCGCTATCCATATCATTTCCTATTCTTCGCGGTCTTATAGTATATATAGAATTCAATAGATACAATATAATAATTAAGGAACCTATTATATACGTCACTACTGCTGGAGCAAACTTGTCATATATAAACTCTTTGCCGCCGTCTGTGAATAATATAAGCGCTAGCAATATAATAGCAGACAGCCCATATACAATACATACTACAAATGTCCCTTTGTATAAATCCATTTTTTCCTGTTCAAATAATTTAAGCTCCTTATCATTTGGTTTATAAACCTTATCGTCAGACATTTATATTCTATTATTCTATAATATAATATTATATAATATAAAAAGTAATATAGAAGGTAATCTCGATACTAACGATATTAACGATACTAACGTTAATATTTCATCATTTCTAATTGTTTTGTTCCTTTTTGTGATGGTAATTCAGACCTATCCAGTGGAACAGGCATTGTGCTAATATCCATAATATATTTAGCGGATTGTTTGATATTTGATAATATTTCAGGAACGCACCAGTCAATAACGCGCGTATTCAAGTCTAGAACCTGTCCTTTAATATTGCTAGATACATTTTTGCCATATTGGAAATAGATAGAGCGCATTATAATCTTCAGGTCAGTATCGCTTTGCTTTCCAATGTTATATTCTCCATTTGATAAGTTAAGTATTTTGTTGCGAATGCCTAATTGCAATAATTCAACATTATCGTCGGAGAAAAATATCGCCGATACACCAGTGCAATTAATATTACGCGATATTAAATTAGTATTATTCTCAGATTGCGTCTCTTGATACGCTTTAAAATTATAATTATCTACAGGCATTACCGCATTAACTCTTCCATTTAAAATATTCATTTTTTGTCCTTCTTAATATATATATTTATTTTCATTTTATATAGTAGTAAGAAGATATGGATAAATGTAAGGAAATTACATTCTGTGCGAAAGAATTATTAAAAACTCATAAAATACATATTAGTGATAATCACAGGAACAAGGTTGTCATTTTAGTATCTAAATATATGGAATTGTTGATATTTAATATAGTCGCGGTAATATCAATAATATGTTTGAATATCGGGATTAAGAAGGTGCTCTCTTTGCATATGCAATATATATCAAAATATATTGATAAAAGATGCTCAGATAAAGCAAAGAAGAAGAAGCGAGCGGGAATGAGAGGCGGCGCTTTTAATACTGCGGCGTTTTATGGGGTTGCCGAGCCCAACTATTCAAAAGACAATGATACTAGCGATTTGCTTAAAATCGACTTTGATGGCGGAATAGCCCGCAATGCGATACTGATGAGCGGGGGCGGCAGCGGCGCAAACAAAACTCCCAATTGCATTAAACTCGATAAGATAATCGCAAAGAAGATTAGGAATGTATTCAAGTTCTTCGATATAAAGTTTGAGAATAATGTAATTGCAGCCATAAAAAATAAATATGATGAGATAATTCTAAACTTATTAAGGAATATTCGGGCTATCAAAGGTGATATAACTGATAAAAAGGTTGAGCAATTAATACTAAAATCGAAAATAATGAAAAAATGATTATATAAATATTAAATAATATAACTAATATAATTATTAAAAGATTATATAATCGCAAATATAGATGCCTATTATCACGATAGATGGCAATATAGGCTGTTATAAAACTAGCATCCTTAATTATTTTCATAAGAATTACAAACTGGCAATTGACTTAGAGCCTGTTGATAACTGGGCAGATTATTTAGAAAACCTGTATAATACGCCAAATAGCAGCTATGATTTTCAAATAAAAGTATGGATAGACAGGTGCTGGATACAAGAGAAAACTGCAACGCCTGTTTTAATGGAAAGGAGCCCAAACTTTATTAAAAATGTCTTTGTTAGGAAAGCATACGAAGATAAAACCATCAATGAAAAGGAGTATGATAATATAATTAGCCTACATAAGACGACAGATGAACTATGGAAACCGAATGGATATATTTATCTTCGCTCTGACCCTGATAAATGCCTGCAGCGTATCAATAAGAGGGGGCGTTTGGCAGAAAAGAATATGAAATTAGAATATATCCAGCAATTGCACGAACTACATGAAAAAAATTATAAGGAGGCGCAAAGTAATAATATGAATATTATTGCAATTGACGTAGAGAACAAGAGCATTTCTGATATATGCACTGAAATATTGTCGTCTAATTTATATAATGATATTGTCTATTGACAATTATCCTATATATCTCTCATTAGATATCTATGTATCATAAATTTAATATATTATATATATAATTATGTCATATACACAAGGAATACTTATACTTAAATACAAAGGTCTTTCTATTTTTTCACCATTTGTATATCTATTCCATAATATACATCTGCCTTACACCTTACAGCGTAATAGACAATGCACAGGAGCATAATTAGTTCTCATTGGTTTAGGGGGGGGGGTATCTTA
>JGI12421J11937_10000964_pt1 | contig 11517 bp, 12 predicted proteins | sample LakErihyJuly2011_2_FD_11937 | JGI IMG/M metagenome (IMG submission 11937)
TCTATTCTTATTTTTAACTCTTCAAGTGCTTTATATTTTGCTTGTTTGCTTTTTATTAATGGTTCTAATATACTTTTAATTATTTTAAATTGTGTTTCAATTGTTTTATCCATAGTTTATATAAATATAAAATATTTAAAATAATATACTTTAAACTTCTAATTTTTGCTTTTTATTTAGTATATTAAAAATTTATAAAATTTATAAAATTTATAAAATTTATAAAATTTATAAAATTTATAAAATTTATAAAATTTATAAAATTTATAAAAATATTAGTATATTATAGAAGAATAACATATATATAATATGAAAAATAATACAGATTTAAAAAATTTATTCAAAATTTTTGTTATAGGATTTATAGTGATTTCAAGTATTTATGTATTATATTTCTATAATAATACTAATACTAATGATACATTAGAAAATTTCGCTAATTGTTCAAAATGTAAAATTAATCCAACCAATAACAAATGTGAACCATTATATAATGTTAATTATAACTGGGACTCCGAAACAAACATGGTAAATGTAAGCAATCAACTTACGGATTATGTTTTTTGCGAATGGGAACCTAATTGTGACTATGATACTACAGCAAATAATTATTTAACTCAAGATCAAAGAATAGGATTATCCAATTCACAATTACAAACTTATTATAATACTAGTTTGAGATAAAATATTTAATATTATTTTTATAATATTTTTTATGATATTTAATAATATTTTATAATGTTATAAATTAAATATATAACATTATGGTAAAAAGTTTAGGAGAAAATATTGCGATTTATGATAACAAAGTAAAAGATTTAATTACACATATTGTTAATGACAAAGAAGAATTTATTAATGAATATAAAGAATTAAAACATAACTTGCCTAACTATGATGAAACTAAAAGAAAGACACTTGAAAAATTATTAGATATAAGAAAGAAAGAATTTGAATATACATTAACCTTTAAAAACAAACAAAATGAAGCGCTCCTAAAACTTTTAGAATATTTAAATAGTTTAGAAAAAAAGGATAAAAATATATATATTCGGCAAACTTTAGATAAAATGAAAAAAATAGATAATGAAATTACTATATTAAATAACTTAATAAAGTAATATTTATAATAATACTATGTTTTATTAAATTTATTCTTTTCTAATATTATATAAAGAAAAGTATGAGTAAAAGTATGAAAAAAAAGAGTTCCAATGCTATGTTTAATAAATTGGTAAATAATAAAATAACTTTATATATTGTCGCAATAGTAGCTTTTATAACATTAGTTGGAAATATAATGAATTCAGAAGTTAATGCTATATTCTTGTTTTTCTTAGCAGGAGGAGTAGCGTATAGTTTTACCAAAAATATGACTATTGTTCTTGGGACCTCAATAATTGTAACAAGTATAGCAACTATGTCAAGCAGTTACTTTGTATATAAAGAAGGATTAGAAGGATTAGAAGATACTAGTGATCCATCAAATAATAATATTTCATCAAATAAGAAAGAGAAAGGTTCGTCAAAAAAGGTTCGTCCAATGAAGAAAGGTTCAGCAGATGAAGTTAGTCTATCCGAAACCTCTAATTCCGACAACGCAGAGGCTTTAACACAATTAACACCAGCATTATTTAATAATATTCCTAATAAAGACCAAATGCAGAAACAATTAGGAAAGGCAACAGAAATGGAACAAGCATATGATAATTTAGAGAAAATAATGGGAAAAGATAATATTCAATCAATATCAACTGATACAAAAGATCTTATTAAGCAACAAAATGAATTAATTAAACAATTGAAAACTATGACCCCTGCATTAAANGAGGCAATGAGTTCAATTGGTAATTTAGATTTATCTAAACTAACAAATATGTTTAGTAGTGCGACAAAAACTCTCTCGGATTTGAAAACAGAATAACTTAATAACTTAATAACTTAATAACTTAATATAATTTATAATGCAAAATATTTATAGCACTATAAATTATATTGTGCTATACTAATATTATGAAATCAAATATAGTAGATATAATAAATAATAAATTACACAACTTTAAATATTTAAATTATACTATTATATTTTATATTATATTTTTTTATACATATTACAGATTGTTTGTATATTTACTCAATAAAAATTATATAATGTTGCTGTTATATTTTATATTTTTTATATTACTTTATAGTTCTTATAAAAATTTTACCTACGTTATAGGATTTATAATTATAATTATGTTAAGAGTTTTTAATATAGATACTATTTTTAATAGTAGCAGTATAAATTTATTAAACAAGTTCAATACTAATAAAATAGAAAATTTAGAAGTAATGGCACAAATAAGAGAGAAAGCAGATAATGAAGGAAAAGAGTTAGAAAAAGATTCCAAAAATAATAAACCACCTCCCAATCCTTGTAAAAGTTATATTATAAACGAAGTTCAAAAAGCCGGAATTAAAATAGCAAATAAAACTTATAACCACGAGAGTAAAAAAGAAAGTACTCAATCTGAATTAAATAGTATGTTGGCAGGACATGATGATGTAGATCCCCCCACTATTTACAGACTCTCATAAATTAATAATATTAGTATGAAACAAATTTATAGTTGCTATTATTTATAATATGTGTTTATTATAAATAATATGGCCAGAAAATGTCCTCCTGGAATATTGTGTATAGAAAACTATACATTATTATTTTTTTTTTTACTTATAGTAGCAATATTATATTTTATGAATATTAAATATAATCAAAATTTAAATAAAACAAATAAATGTGCTTGTAATAAGTTGACTTGTGCCAATTGTAATAATAGCAATAGCAATAGCCATAATAACCATAATCACAATAATAACCATAATAACCATAATAACCATAATCATCATAATTCTGATTTAATACCATTTTTAGGAAACTCTCATAATAATAGAGAAAATGATGTTTTGTTAAATCCATATAGTGCCCCACTACGTGATGATAGAATAGTTAACAACTCTAATTATAATGGACCAAAAATACCTATAAATGTGCCAACACAATCTTGTAATAGTGAGTATAGACAAATTGGTATATTAACACGTATAAATGGACAAGAAACAATATTGCCTTTATTAGGAAGACCTCTATTTGCAAATAGAGACAAATGGAATTTTTACACTATGAATGATAAAAATGGAATGATAAAATTGCCTATTAGATTTAAAAATAAAAGTTGTACGTCATCACAAGGTTGCGACAATTTATATAATGGTGATACCGTATTTGTTGAAGGATATTCTGATACATTTAGAGTAACTATTTATGATAATAATAGCATGGAATATATTCCATATTTATAAATTAAGAAAATCTTAAATTAAAATTAATATTAATATTATAATATTAATATAAATGGCATTTACTAGATTTTACGATGACCCATGTAGAATACAGAAATATTTAGAGGAATCTACAAATATTGGAAATTATAACATTAATGTTCCAGGAAACGGAATGGATCCATCGTATTTTAGCGATCCATATATTAAACCGCAAAAATGGGGTGCTAATTTATCAAATAATAAAACAGATTTGGAAAGTGATTTATTTTCTTTACATAGAAAATTAAATCGTGATAGCATTAAAGAAAATAATTATGCTGACTATTTAAACACTAATAATAAATATTATGTAAATAATTATTCAAGTAATGAAAATGAAATTACAAGTCAATCTCGTGCCACTCATCCTTCTTGGGTATATAGAGAAATTAATAATTTTAATATAAAAAATGATACTTTGAGCGTCCCTAATAATTTCAAATATTTACATTTAAATCCCCAAGAAAATATATGTATTCCTTTTCATAATAATATTAGTTCAAGAATAGTTCAAAAAGATTATTTTCAGCAAAATAATAGTTATGACCTTGAGAGAAATATAACAAACGTATAATTTAGAAAACTTGTTAATTATTACATTATTACATTATTACATTATTACATTATTACATTATTACATTATTACATTATTACATTATTACATTATTACATTATTAAATAATATATTTAATATTATAATATATTAAAATAATATGGCAGCTTTGGCTATACCTATTGTAATATTAGGAAGTATATATATTTTATCAGAGCAAGAAAAAAAGGCAGCTGTGAAAAATAGTGCCAGTCAAGAAAAAATTCAAAAACGAGAATTTTTATCAGGAGGAGCCGGACAAACCGAGAACTTTTTAAATTATAAAGAAGAAGTAATGCCACAAGTCAATCCCACCATAAATACGCAAGTAAATTTATTATCTGGTCAACAAGCAAATTTAGACGAATTCAGACATAATAATATGCAACATTATTATGGTGGAAAATTACGTGGTTATAGCGGTGATTTAAATTTAACAGAATCTATATTAGATACAAAGCAAGGAAATGGAAGTCAGCAATTTTCAAAATCAGAAGTAGCTCCATTATTTAGACCAGATGAAAATTCACATCGTCCAAATGGAACTCCTAACAATAGTGATTTTTTTCAATCTCGTATGAATGAATCAATGAAGATGTCTAATGTAACATTATGGGAACCGCAACGTGTTGGACCAGGTCTTAATATGGGATATGGTTCTCAAAACGCAGATGGTTTTAATAGTGGAGGAACACAAGGCGGCGGTGGATTCAATTCTGGAATGATGGCTCGTGAGTCGTGGATGCCTAAATCGGTTGATGACCTACGTGCTGAAAATAAACCAAAAACTTCTTTTAATTTAGATGGTCACCAGGGTCCAGCTTTACATCCTATAAAAATGGCAGGACCCAATAGTAAAATAGGTGTTATTGAAAAACATTTACCGGATAAATCATATGAGTCAGGACCCAATCGTTGGTTTACAACAACAGGCGTAGAACAAGCACCTCCAATAAGAAGCACCCATTTAATTCCAATGGAAAATAGAAATGATACAAGTCGCGAATATTATGGAACAGGTTCAAGTGCGCAAAGCGGTCAAGCTACATATACTAATGCCGAAGTTGAAGACTCAAAACGACAAAGTTTGTCAGGACTTCCATTAAGTAATGCTAGTGCTACTGGAACAAATTACGCAAATCCTAATGATTATGGTTCGCAAAGTTATAATATGTTAAATAATAATCGCTCAACTTCTAAGGAGGGCAATGAATTCGGAGGAGTTTATGGGATGGCAAAGGCAGCAATTGCTCCTATTTTAGACATTTTTAGACCTACACGCAAAGAAAATGTAATAGGTAATTTACGCGAAACAGGTAATGTAAATGGATTAACACCTACAGGGCACTTATTTAATTCACACGACAAAACAAAAGTTACAAATAGAGAAATGACAACTAATAAAATAAATATGAATTATGTAAACGTTCAAGGACAAAATAATACTGGAAATGCTTATATGGTAACTGAACATCAAAATTATAATAATCAAAGAACAAGCACAAATAAAGAATATATGGGTAATGGAAATTCGAATGTTCAAGGATTAAGACCCTATAATAGTGCTTATGCTCAACAAAATATTGCCAATAAAACATATGAGTCTCGTCCAAACCAAGGAAATATGAGTTTATTTAATAATCATAATAATTCAACAACATCTCGCAATGATTCTGTTTTTCAACAAAATAGACAATTAATTACTAATAATAGTCAAAGTATTATACCATCGCGAGAATTTATGGGAGAATTAAATGGAATGCAAAGTTATGATGTAAACTATAATGCGTCCAGAATGGATGAATCATTATTAAGCGCATTTAAAAATAATCCCTACACAAAATCTCTCACAAGCGTTGCTTAAAAATATAAAAAACTTTATTTAATAATAATGTGATGCTGATCCATTAACAGATATATTGTGCATATTAGTATTTCTTATTTGAATTTCTATTAATAAATTAGTTACTATATAAAGATGTAAACTTTGATAATTATTATATTTTGGTGTTTCTATATAATCATCACTTATAAAATCTAATGTATTAAAATTTTCATATATAATATTTTTAATAACATAGGCAATATTAGTATTATAATAGTCTGAATCATCATTATATATAATTCTTAATCCATAAATATCATATGGTATTTTAAATTTATGTAATTTTGAAACAATACGCTTATTTGATTTAATGCGTTTTTCGTAATAAATATTAAGATTATTATTATTAGGATAATTAACTATTAAATTATTATTAATAACATCAATAATTTTATTAGTATTTTTTTCAAATAATTTACGTGATAATTCAGTAAGATTACATATAAAAAATAATATATTACATATATGTATCATAATATAATATATATGTATGTATTATATTATAATAATACATTATTAATACTATATTAATACTATAATACTATAATTATATTTTAATTTAAATATTTTTTTTTACTTTTAACTAATGTTACAAAATTTGAAAGAGTTACATGATAAAAATAATTTACCAAATTTGTTATTATATGGAAATAATTTAATAGGAAAAAAAACTTTATTAGAACAATTATTATTATATATTTATAAAAATTATAAAAATATTGAAAATAACACACTTATATTGAATTGTAGTTTAGGGAAAGGAAATATAAAATTTATAAGAGATAATCTAAGATTTTTTGCCAACACAATAATTCATAAAAATATAACAAATTTCAAATCTATTGTGTTATTAAATGCGGATAGTTTAACATTGGATGCTCAATCAGCACTAAGAAGATCAATTGAAATATATAGTAATACAAGATTTTTTATTGTTACGGCAAATAAGTCAAAAATTATTAGACCAATATTATCCAGATTTTGTGAAATATTTTGTAATACTAATAATTTAAACACTATTTATAAGTCTTTGGCAGTAAATAATAGTAACAATAATAAATTCAATAACAAATTGGCAATAATCATTAAAAATTTAGATAATGCTATGAAAGATTTAAGTGACAATTCTAAAAATATAGTGTTAATCAATTATAGTTCATTAATATATAATAAAGGAATTAGTGCTAATAATTTATTAGAATATTTTACAAATAGTTCCAATTTTAAATCTGACTTCTTAAAATTTGTATTTTTTTTTGATATTTATAAAAAGGAAATAAGATGTGAAGAATTTTTAATATTTATATTATTATATTTTTATAATACTAATTGTATTATTGACTTTTCATTATTTAATAATATTTAATAAAACAATTAAATAAACAATTTAGTTTAATTTTTATTTAAAAAATAAAAATTAAACTATAAATATGGATGATTTTACATTATCAACAATTATTGAATCGAAAAATGAGTGGTGTGCTAGATTGACTAATACATTGGCACCCTGTATTATAGAAGGTTTAAGATCTGTTTTTTCAGAAGCCTATAATGTATGTAAAGAAAACGATGAAGACTCCAAATATTTAATGACATTTCAAAATTTTTTAAACAATATACCAAAATGGAGTTCTGAAATAGTCGAAAATGAGAAACAAAGAATAATTATATCGAGCGCATGTAACTATTTAGAAGATTTATTATCATGTGTTCATATTACTCAATTGAAATCATTAACATCATCACGTGTAGGATTAAAACAAAAGAAAATTAATATAGATATACCTGATTTAGGTAAATTTATACATAAAACATATATAAATGTTGCCAGAAAAATATACGTCAATATATATTTATTTGAACTAAATATAAAACCACTACAAATACAAAAAAATAATAGAGAATTAGAATTAATAGTTAAAGAGTGTATTTTAAATACTATAAGAGAGAGTATTCCTATTGAGCATATATTGCAAATGTATTTAGACGAGACACAAGAAACAGATGTTGAGGTAGAAGAAAAGAAAGAAATTGTTACAGATAAAGAAGCATTGGAGAAACTTAATAAATTGAAAGAAGCAAAAGAATTAGAAAAAATTAAAAAAGATGCACTCGAAAAAATTAAAGAAGAAAGCAAAACAAATTTAAAGAAAGCACTTAAAAATGCTACAAAAGATTTAAATGAAGACAATTTAGAAATAATTAAAAATAATGGTGTTTCAAAAATGAGTTCATTTGTATCAAAATTAGAGTCTACTTATAAGGATGAATCTAATGATGAATCAAATAGTGAATCTAATAACGAGTCAGATACTGAAGATAATTATAAATTAAAAATAGATAAAATGAAGGTTAATGCAAGTGAATTAAATATTAAAAATATTAAAAATGACCCAGATGAAATAGATTTAGATATTTTAGATTTAAAAACTGAAATAAGTACTGATGATGAAAAATCAGATTTGGATTTAGATATTGAAGAATTATAATAACTAATAAGTTTATAAATTAATAAATTTATAAGTTAATTCGTTATATATATAAAATTCATTTATTTTATAATAATAAATGAATTTTATATTACCCTCAATAGTAATTAGTATTATATTTATGATTTATAAAATAATAGATATGAAATATATAACTAAAGTTGATATATCATTAAAAGACATAACAAAAGATAGTTTAATAGTATTTTTATGTAGTATGATTTCAATGTTTGGTTTAGAACAACTTAATATTAATGAAATAATAGGCAATTCAAAAGAATCACTAAGTGCTTTTACAAATGATCCAGATTTTTGATAATATATTTTATATTTTATATTTTATATTTTATATTTTATATTTTATATTTTATATTTTATATTTTATATTTTATATTTTATTATAAAATATAATATTTTTAAACCATAATTGGTAACTCGTCAATATTAAATATTGCTTCTGGATTGTTGATTTTCTTTTTGGCTATTTGATATTTCTCAAATAGCGGTTTTTTTAATACATTTTGTGGAGTATGCTTATGAACATTACGCGCTATCATTTTATATAATTTGAAGTCTGGGTATCTCTCAGAACCATCATTTTTATACAATATATTTTTATTTTTATCATCAAAAACCCATTCAATCATTAGTTTTTTAATAGGGGATTTTAATTTCTTAATATCATCTAAATCATCAATAAAATAATCAAACAAACTACATCCTAACCGACATAAATCAAAACTATAATTAGGGTCTAAGCGTGGTTTATTTTCATTTAAATAAGGTTCGCAATTATATTGTGTAGCAGCATCTCCGTCTTCAGAATAACTATCACTACATATAAATTTATTTTTAAATCTATAAATAGCTCTTCCAAAATCAATTATTTTATATATTTTGCCAAATGTAGGAACTTTATAATGGCTATTGTTAAATTTATAATACAAATATTTCTTTTCGGTTGCTACATAAACTATGTTATTTGTATGTAAATCATTGTGAGTAAAATGAAAAACTTTTTGATATGTAATTAATGTAAATAATATTTGTAAAACAATAGATTCCCATTCATCATCTTTAATTTTTTTACTAGAAATATAAGAATCCAATGTATCTTCACAACATTCTAATACTATAATTTCAACAGGAAATTTATCTATTGAACAAAATATTTCTTCACCATCATCGTAACTTTCTTCGCTACTTGATTCATCTGACATAGTTGTATTTGTATCTAATGATTCTGTATTTGATGACCTTGAAGAGCATGACTCTGAATTACTTGTTTCATTTTTGCTGGTATTATGATTACTTGATTTTATAGAAGATTTATCTAAAATATCTAAATTCTCATATGTTAATTCCAATTCTTCTTGATTAAATGATTTATTTTCTAAACAAGTTTGCTCAATTCTATTTAAATCTTCTGTTTGATTTTTTGTTAAGTCTTTAATATTTAAGTCTTCAATATTTAAGTCTTCAATATTTAAGTCTGTTTTGCTATTACTATTTATTAATAGTGATTTTTTATTTTTATTAGTTTTACCAAAAATATTTTTCATTTTTTCACTTGCTTCAATTTTAAATAGATTATTTCTATGTTTATGGAAATGGTCTGATTCATTTAAAAATTCTAAATCTTCGGAAATATTAACTTTAAAATTATTTTTTATTCCTAAAAATGCACCATAATAATTTAATCCATTATAAAAACTATAGTTGTTTAATAAACAACTCGATAAAAAGGAAAAAAACCCATCAATATATGCTGAGTTGTTTGAATCCAATATTTTTTTATATTTTTTATGATACTCATTGTTGCTAGTTACATTATCGCTGCTATAAAATTTAGGTAATTCTAAAATATTATAACTATTATCATATTTACCTAACATATATTTAACTGGATCTATTAATGGACTAAATTTAATAAAAATATCTTTGCTCGATTTGTTATTACAAATATCACATATTTCGCCTATAAATTTATTATAATTAATTTTCTCTACTATATTTTCTAATTTATAACTATTATTTAGATTAATAGCATTGTAATTGTTGACATTTAAATCAAAATAGTTATTATATAATGGAAAATAATTTTGTATATTTGTTATATCTAAAAACTTGTCGTCGCTAATTGTTTCAAATAATTGTTTGTTGTTATTTTTTCTATAGTTTAATTCCATTTAATAAATTAAAAATACTTATTTTTCTTGTTTATAACACAATTAATCTTTTTAAATATTACTAAATATTACTAAATATTACTAAATATTACTAAATATTACTAAATATTACTAAATATTATTATGTTTAAATCTAAGATTATTTAGTTAAATCTTGAATTATATAATATTATTATTAAACATAATGACATTAGAATTAAAAAAATTCGATATTAAAACTATTAGTTTTAGACCGGATGAAAATAAAGGTCCTGTTATTGTTTTAATAGGTCGTCGAGATACAGGCAAGTCATATTTAGTAAGAGATCTTCTTTATTATCATCAAGATATACCGATTGGAACTGTTATTAGTGGAACAGAAGCTGGTAATGGTTTTTATGCTGAACATGTTCCAAAACTTTTTATTCACGATGAATATAATACTGCTATTATAGAAAATATTTTAAAAAGGCAAAAAACAGTATTGAAACAAGTAAAAAAAGAAATAGAAGTTTATAAAAAATCAAATATAGACCCTCGTGCGTTTGTTATATTAGATGATTGTTTATATGATGGTAGTTGGACTAAAGATAAAATGATGCGTCTACTTTTTATGAATGGGCGCCATTGGAAAATAATGTTAGTAATCACTATGCAATATCCTTTAGGTATTCCTCCAAATTTACGCACAAATATTGATTACGTATTTATTTTACGTGAACCATATATAGCAAATAGGCGACGCATTTATGAAAATTATGCTGGTATGTTTCCAACTTTTGAAAGTTTTTGTCAAGTAATGGATCAATGTACTGAAAATTTTGAGTGTTTAGTAATAAATAATAATGCCAAATCCAATAAATTACAGGATCAAATTTTTTGGTATAAAGCAGACCATCATAAAACTTTTAAATTAGGTTCAAAAGAATTTTGGGAAATTAGCAAAAATTTAGATTCTGATAATGAAGAAGAAATGTATGACCCAAATATAAGAGATAAGAAAAAAGGACCTAAAAT
>JGI12421J11937_10000966_pt1 | contig 11505 bp, 11 predicted proteins | sample LakErihyJuly2011_2_FD_11937 | JGI IMG/M metagenome (IMG submission 11937)
CCCTAGCCAATCCCTAAAATTCAATCAGCTTGCCCTATATTATTTTTATGAATTTAATATATAAATTATAAAAATTTTTCTTTATATTTTCTTTTTGTTAGGGCCGCTATTCCCAAAAAGTGCGCCTTATAGTAGCTTAAGTCTCTATAGCTCCATTCGAATAATTTTTCTAATAGTTAGAAATTAGTAAATTGTTAAGATACAAAATTAATTAAATTGTAAAAAAATTGATCAAAATTTAAAAATAAAAATATGAAAATTCCAAAGGACTTAATCGAACAATACAAAGGATCAATTCTTATAAATGTAAATAACTATTATAATAAATTAGGATTCTGTGGAGATTTTCAATCAAATTTAAAAGGTATCCGACGAAGAGTTTTTAAATTAACTTCCTAAGATCGTGAAAGACCCATAGGTATTGAACAGCAGAGACAGTACCTAGATCCTAATACTGCTAGATCGAATTGATCTCTTACTATCAGAAATTATAATTAAACTCCAACTACCACTACAAGGTTACGACCCTGCACACACAGAGAAGCACCTCTCAATTATCCTCACTAATACATCCAAACTACTAAAGGTGGAATACTTTAGGATCCTTTACAGGTAACTAGACAGAATCTTCATGATCTTGCAGTTTTCGGATAATCTGGAGGTGACTAAGCGTTGTCTGCACATATACTATCAAATTTTTTCAGATCCGGATGTCCGAATTTAGGAACTTGATTACATTAAAAATGAACAAAAATAATTATTTTATTAAATTAAATGTTTGTATGAGAACTAAAGTAACTACAACTCCTCGGCATATGCCATGATGGATCTCTTTAAGGAAGACGAGGGTTATAGGAATTATAATTAGAGAGCAAGAAGAAAGACAACAGATACACAAGGGCCTGAAGAACACTCACAGGAAGTATTTGAGTTCGAATACACTCTGAATTTAAAGGATAGTCTTAAATATGAGGAAATCGATAAAAAATAATCAATAATCCCTTTAAAAAATTCCGAATTAAAAAAAATTTAACTCACAATGGAGGAGCTAACTGACAAATGCCGCACCCAAAGTTGTACCTAAATCGCTTAGGAGATGTTAGAAGTGAGGGATACCCCACTCTTCGACTCTCTGGTTTGGAGATTACGAATTTATTTAAACTATATAAGAAAATAGAATAATAATATCCTTTATACATACATTCAGGCGCTTAAGATCTACACCTGCTTGCAAAGGATATACTACTCTGAGCCTGTTATCTTAACTTTCATTTATAGCATTTTTGTAGTCGATTATGATAAAAGATTGACAGAATTATTGGAGATTTGTTACCTACGGGTGAGCCCCGAGGTCCATCGTTTGGTGTTTGTCTGCATTTTTTCCATGATGTATCAAGAGGAGCACAATGACTACCCACTAATTATATAAGCGCTTAGAAAGAACTATCCGCTATTTTAGAAGATTTTCAAGGACTGCTCATCATTAAAACTAAAGAAAAGCGAGGGAACGATCATATTTGAAGCAGAGACATGTGTTCTTCACCTAGAGACATTAAGAGACGCCAATTTCCAAAAAACGATTTTAAAATTTATTTAAGGTAAAGGTCTTGAGATATTCTTGGAGGGAGAGTTGATTGACATAGTCAATTGCGTACTGAAGATCTTCAATAGTGAGTTCCTTGACAACCATTTAACTTATAATTTGAAATCTCTGAATATTTGCAGCTAGATCCTAAGCAATCTGGTGAAACAAGAGGATATATAGATGGATTTCAATCTTCTGGAGAAGATTTTACAGAAGATGGAGTTCGCGATCCAGATGATCTAGAGTGAAGAGGTGTTCTATCAGTATCAATCTGATCATTGGATGCTATTGGAGAAAGAGAGAATCTATGAGAAAGTTGCTTAGATGCTGAATGTGATTAACTAATTGTTTAGAGACAAGTCTCATAGAAGAGCTCTCCCGTAAAATCTGATGCCAACTCTGGCAAGAAAGATTATAGAGTCGCACTTCCTAGTTCTACTGTAGAAGCTGCTAGAATCCGAACCAACTAAAGAGACGGAAATCCTCATGAACACCGTCCAATTGATCTGTAATCTCTCAGGTGAAGCACCTAATCTGATCCCTAAGCTTATAAGTAATAAGATCCTCCCTTCTGTGGTCTCTATTCTTTAAAAAATAGATGTCCCATCCACCCATAAAAGTGTGACTTAGATCATAAATTTTATGAATCACGTAAGTCTTAAGTAGGAGGGTAAAGACCTCATAGCGTCAGCTAATCTGCTCCCGAAAATCTTTCAAATTTTCACTTCAAAGAGTTCAGTAGTAATGTGGAATAATAAAGGATACTCAAGCATAGCCAACAGTCTCATAGAGTACACCAATAACATAGATAAGGTACACGAGACCGTTAAATGCCTAATCATTGAAACAATGTAAAAATTAATTGAAATGCACATTATTTTTATGAACAAAATTGAAGCTTATATGAATATGAAGGAGGACCCCCACCCAGATTTCCCATTTTCAGTGTCCAATTTTAATCTTTTTAGTAAACTATTATAGAATTTTTTAAGATTCTTTAAAGAACTGTTTAAGAACGAATTCCCCTTGACAAGAGACCTTCTCTAGGACAAGTCATTTGATCTTATGTTTGAGTTACTTAAGTGTCCGGTAGTTGGACTCTTAGACAATAAAGAGCTAAAAGTCATATTTTAGACAATTAAAGCGATTGGAAAAATTTATTAATAATTTGATCCTGAAAATATGACCTTCAAACTCTTCAAAATAGTCTAGCATGAGTTAAAAGAGCTAGAAGGGATCATAGGCGATGTCCTGTTCAATCTGACAGATTTCTCTTCTTTAGTTAGTGATCGAATCTGTTATGAGACTAGAGTCAATGATCTTAGCAAACTTATGGAAAATAGAGATCCCTCTCTCATAAAACCTATTTACCTGATCGGTAAACTGAATTACCTGGAGGCGTTGATTGAGATACTAGCTAAGATATATAGTGGAGCTAAAAACAACATAAAAGAGGTGGACATAATATAAATGTTAAACAAATTTAAATCTCTTTACAAAGTTATCCTTAATCAAATATGCCGAGAGGAGCAGTTCTTCCTCAATGAGACTCGGTAGAACCTACTCCTAGAGAACAATGACACCAAGAAGTAGGAGTGTGTCAAAGCATTCAAAGAGATAATTTATTTCTCACGATAAGACAAGCATCTTTTCCTCCACAACTCACTAAGGAAGTTCTTCCTCTAGGTGATCACGAAGTCCGTCTCAGGAACTTAGAAGAACTTCAATATTGAGTTTGTGCAGTGCTATTCAATCCTTATAACACTTGTGTACAAGAATATCAATATTGAATAGCTGTAACTAAATGATTCTTCTTAGAGTGAGAAAAATGTCAATATACTTATGCATGCCAATATTAACCTGTAGCACCTTGTAGATCTTACCTAAAGCTTTTTGGAGGAGAATAAGAGGAAAGGTATGGGCATAATGGTGTGGCCAATCTCCATTATTACAACACTTTATGATGAAGGAGCTTTTGAGAAGTTTTTCGGATTTCTTATGAATTTCATCACTAGTATACAAGATTATATGCCAAATGTGTCAGAAGACATCAATTCTTAGCTTTTGGATGTGGCGATAAACTATCTTTGTGAGAAGCTGACAATGATAATTAAGTCTTTGATCTTTCAATAAATAGATGTAACTGGTACTGCAAAATTGGGAGGGTCTAAACAATCAGGTAAAGTCCTCTAAGAGACCTCTAACTGGATACTGCTAGATTAAATGGAGAATTTACTGAAGATATTTGAAGCTCTTAACACTTTACCTGCCTAATGCAAATAAAATGGGAGCATTAATAAACTTATGGAGACTCTTTTGGAGAAAATTTTTAAACTCTCTTAGGGAAATGTCACTAAAATACTACTTAAAAGTTAACAGTAAATATAACGAGAACAACGATACAGGAGGTTCGCACCATATGGAACTAATGAAGTACCAGAAGATATCCAATAATAAATTGACGATACGATCACATAGCTAGTGGCTATGGGGTTCCAGAGAGAAAGAGCGGAGATCGCAGTTAACAATATAGAAGAACTAGATTTAGATTTAGCATGTGAGTTTCTATCAACTCATCGAGATGAATTAATAAAAAGTGAAACTAGAAGACTCAAAAAAATGGAAGAGGAAGAGCAAAAAAAGCTGAAAGAGCAGAAGGTGTAAGTTGAGAAGGTAGATTTGAACAAATCAGCTCTTTAATAAGTATCAGAAGAGGATTTCGCTAAACTCTATTAGAAAAAACTAATTGAGTATGGTAAGATGTTCGTGAGGAAGCTCTACTCTTACCAAGGATTCGAGAACCTCATAGGAGACATCCTCATATTGCTGTATACTAAGTTCGAAGACTAGAGTATTTAAAGTGAGATGGTGTATGTTCTATTTGAGATGCTGAAGCAATAGAGTAATCAAATGTTCTTTAATTATAATTTTAAATTTAATTTAAAATTAAATAAACAATCGCAGGAAAACGTCAAGAGTCTCCTCAATGTTCCTTCCAAATAGACATACAATGAAAGTTTGTAGATGCTTAACATCATTCTGCCAATAATTATTAAGTTTGGGTAGTCTAAGAACACTTTCCTGACCTAGGACATGGCGATTGAATTTTTGAGACTATCTAAACAGATACTACTAGGTTTTAAAGAAGACTAGGTAGAAAATCTACAAAATTACAATCAACGTATTTTCATAATATTCCTAGAAATAATTAAAACAAATAAGGATAGAACAATTTACCCTCCCCTACTCCAATATATCCTTCAGCTTCTGATATGTAACAATAATTTGTACAAATAACACAATAAAAATCTTATCAATGGTAATACACTTTAAGGTATCCTTACTCTCCTTATTTGGACATGCAAGAAAAGGGAGAACAGAAACTGGATTCATGAAAACAAAGTTGTAGTGGAACTTTTTAGGCTTCAGGATATCAATTAGCCAGGTCTCTTAGATCTCTTCTATAAATTTTTAGAAGTTTGTGTTTGCGATTCTGAGACTGAGATGGCTTGCGTTGAGATCGCGATAAAAAAATTATTTTATGATGAAACAATAGCCAAAAATCAAAAAGATTTCAGCGATAAATCGATGTTCCAAGATGCTAAATCTTTCAACAGTAACGATCAGGTTATTAAAAAGGAGGAAGAAGGGCTTAAGTCAGGTAGCCCAAATGTATCAGGAGTCATTGAAAAAGAGCCCCTACCAAAAAAAGATCTCAAAAATATCAATTTATAAGTTAAGGAGACATTGATAGATATGAATAAATTCCTTACCTACTTCACTAATCTCTTCAATAAAGGTTGCGTGCTACTCAATCCAGAAAGCCCGTCCTTTTTACAGGTATTCTAGCAGACTTGCGTGATTCAGGTGAAGGAGGAGAAGGATCCACATAAAAAAGATGATGCACAATACGTATCCCTCAAAGAAAACTAAAGTCTTATCACTAACTACACATTCTTTGATACCACTTAGTAGTCGATTCTCAACTCAATCTTAGAAAATATTATATGCTAATTCAATCATGAAATCATAGGCGATAAGAAGGAATGCAAAGTGGTTTTTAATTATAATCTCTTGCTCCGACTTCTACACCTACTGATCCGCAACTATCCTGTTCTTACTCCCTATATAATCAAATTCAAAGTAGGCAAGTTCATGAAAAAATTCACTTAAATATAGACAAAACCGTCGATTAGTTTCCTTTCGTATCTAATAAGGATAATAGTTCAATACTCTATAGATAAATTCTAACATTTTATCTACGAACTTTGCTTGGACACTAATCTTCTGTTTGAGAACAAATCAATGCAAATCAAAGTATTTGCAAGCGAAATCAGGAAAAGAATCCTTCATGAAATCCATGAGATACTTGATAATGAGGTATAAACCTATTAGAATGTCCTGGAGAGGCATTCCTCTATCTAGATTATTATTGCTTACACTTCCCTGCATGCCCACCTATTAAGTCTTACGGAGGTAGCCAAGCTAAGTATCAAGAACGAGGACACACCGCATAACTTTAATTTTATTAAGGTGTACTCTGATATATTCAAATAATTAGACGTTTCCAAGTATTATTAAGTTGAGAAGATTCTCCCTTATTTGACTCATACGCTTAGTATATTACACCAAGTTGCTCTTCATTTTGTGATCTCTAATAAAGTTCTAATACCATAACCTATAACAAATACCAATAGTTATATAGATGAGATCAATAAATTCTAACTACTTCCAACTAATGTTCTTAAAAAAGATAAGTTCTCGGCAGAGTGGATTCAAATCCATGAGGTGAGACCAGTACGTTAATTGAGATAGGGCCTCATCCCGTTTGGGGAGATGGTTAACTAACACGAAGAAAATGACAGTGCATATGAATATGAAGAGGAAGGTCTAGACCTTCTTGGTGAGGAAGACGAGGGCTCATACGACGGTGAGGAAGACATCAATATTGATTAAGAGGAGGAAGACATTGAATAGGGGGACGAGGAGGAGGATAGCGCGGAGAATTCATACCAACTTGAGAATCAGCCGCAGAATGAGAACTACTAAGTCTATCAAAATTAAAGTGACTCAGGAGAGCATAACATCCTCGAACCTGACAGCGAAGATAATGAAAACTAAGACCAATCTTAAGATGTGGATAATAGCTAGGAGCAGTTAAATCTACCAGAAGTGGAAGTCTAAGAAAGTGAGATAATTCAATCTCCATAGGAAATCGTGGACAATGAAAAAGTGTCCTCTAAGACGCTTCTAGACCTCAATCTCCAAAAAAATTCTAAATAGATCATAAAATTCGAACATCTTAACATTTCCTAACCCTTCGCAAAGGTATATTAAGAGTTCTCGGAGTACATCAAATGCTTATATGATACTCCTCTTTAAGTCATGGATGCTTCCTAGGAAGGACGCTCACTGATATAAAAGACTAATGAGATCTATTAGAAAATATCTTAGTAGGACACTTCTATATTCTCCACAGCTTCAGATTCATGGAAATAATTGAATTACGAGTTTATGAAAGTCTCCGATCACGAAAGNAGATATGTGTACGATCTTTATGATGAAGACGATCCAGTNAACATATTAGACTCTCACCTTATAGATTCTAATGGGTTGTTGAATGAGCATACTCTTCATTAGTTAAGAAGTACGCGGCTTCGAGCGGACCTACTCCGCCGAATACTGTTCAATGATCCCAATTCAGGTGGAGATGACAGATATCTTTCCCAAATCGAAAATATAATGAGATACAATGAGAGAGGCACTCATTCCCGAGTTCAAGGACATTTTGAGAGAGTCCAACAACCTCCAGTAACAGCAGAGAATATAAACTTGATAAGGAACAGATTCATGACTCAATTGAACAGGGACTCCAACCAAGAAGTTCCCTCTTAAGTTCAGAATGAACTACCATTAGAGCTTCCGTCCTCATCAATTGATCAGCCTGATATCCCCTCGTCCCATCCTATTATTGAGAATTTGTAACAAAACTTTGAGAACATAGTGATCGAGATGAATTAATAATAAGAGGACTCATTGTCACCGCACACTGAGCCTATGGATCCAGATATCTACTAATAAGTAGATGATGAGGAAAATATCTATCATGATGTGTTAGAGGAAATTAAGTAAGAGTAAGAGTAAGCTCCTTAGCAGGTGTAAGAACCGCAGCTGGTACTATCCGATGACATACTTAACTCAATTATGCAACTCTCCTAATAGTTTATGCAGAATACTTAGGTCTAGCAGCCCCCACCCAACTAGATCAATAATGAATCAATGCTCTTGATTCAATAAATGTCTCAATAATTTAACTAAATTTCTAGAGTTGAGCCACCTAAAGAAGAACATAAACAGCAAGTAGAGGAGGTAAAGTCTATGGAAGCTCTACCAGATTTTCTAGAAAGATCCCTTGAAGTTTTGAAGACTTTTGATCTTGATCTTACCTTCTTTGATCGTTATAAGATAGATCCATTAGTGTTCGACTCCTTACCTGATGAGTTCAAGCTAGATTGCATTTTACAATACTTACCGCAAGAGCAATAAAGAATGTAGCATCCCTCTCAGTAACAAGAACAATTACCGTAGGGGCAGCCTCATTAATAGGCGCCGTAAATGCAACAGATGATACCTTAGGAGATCTAAGAATTTCTTGACGCGTTGCCAGAGAACATGAGGGCCGAACAATAAAATTTATTAGTCTAATAATAGAATAATAATCCCCCTCCTGTGTAAGGAGACTAAGGCAACATGGATAATGAAACTTTCCTAGCAACACTTCCGCCTGATCTTCGAGAGGAGGTTTTAATGACNGCTTCCCCGGAGTTCCTAGCATCTCTACCTCAAGAAATCCGAGATGAGGCAGATCAATTGAGAGCGAGAAGATCAAGAAGATTCGATTATGGATTCAACATGGAGAATATTTTCGATCTTCATCATGAGCGCATAAATTAATTAGAAAATCGAAGGCAGCACGAGCTGAAGTAGAAAGGAGAGAAACAGTAAGACATTAAGGAACTAATCCAGAAGGATAAAAATCTGCTCTCAAAACTCCAAGCAACAGACGAGAAATTTATTGAAACTATCCTTAAGCTTCTTTATGCTGATAACATGGCATTCAGCAAATTCCCTTACTACCTCTTTCAGACTCTTGCAATTAATCCAATCACTGAATACAAGTTAATGGATGCTCTAATGTTCATACTCAAGACACGAGAGATCCCTTAGCTCAAGAAGATATGCGGATTGGATTCGTAGGCATTCCCCTCAACATGTCTATATGAGAGAGCCCGTGTAATAAAGAATTATAAAAAAGTGCATAATCTGATCTCCTTGAAGATTCTTTATATTTTTAGCAAGATCTCATAAAACTCAATAAACTTCTTCATTCATCCTTATAGTTACTTTTAGAAGAAAGACAAGAAGTTGGCGGAGCTGTAGTCATTGTCTTTATATAAGTAAGAGCTTAAATAAGAGAATAAAAATGTGCCTTTCATTTAACTAATAAATTTGCTTATAAATGAAGAGGATGGGTAATAACATCTGTAATATCTAGTCTCTGTATTATATAATGTAATAAAGAAGTATTTCTTGCTTGAGCCAGATAAACAAAGTGAGAGCAAATTCCGACTTGAGGCAGAACCTATTAGGTTCATATGCCAGGCGCTCTCATCGGATAACATAAACCAAGAAACTATAAAGAAACTTTCAATGATCATCAACAATCTTTGCTTTGACAAGATCAATCTTTAATTCTTTATTTAAGAGTTGAGATCTATAATCATGTTCTATTCAGCCCATATAAACGAGGTTGTTGAACGTAGCTTGAGTTAACTATATACCCTAAGAGAGTAGAATGACACAGAATAGGAGATTAAATTGATAAGAGACATCGAGTAGAACGTTGATGGGGAAAAAAAAGTTCATAAAATTTTTTTGATTATTAAATAACTATTTGAAACTTCTTTTTCTAAGTCTGTTGAATAAGAAGAGAATCAGACAAGAGATAAGAAAGAGGAGGTAAGTGAAGTCCCTCTAGAGAAGAAGGAGGAGAAAGAGGAGAAGGGAGAGAAACAAGATAAGGATAAATAATTCAAAGAGATGATGGAAACCATTAAGAGCTAAATCAGGTCATCTTTCTAGAACCTAATTAATGATAACCTGCTTCATTAAATGTGGATAAATATAACAGAGCTATTTTCAATCCTTTCCGAGAAGCACTCTACAGGGGCTATGCAATCCATAATTGACAAACTCTCCCCACTTATAGAATGCTATATGATAATTTACAAGATCATGCATGATGATGACGATGATATAGTGTCAAAGAAGAAATAAACTTAGAACATCTAGAAAAAGAAGAATATCTCATAACTCCTGTCCATAGAGAAGGATTCCCAGAGCGATATAAAAGACTAAAAGTTCTCCGCTCTTAGAGAGAGTTTCACAGACAGTAAAAATGTCTTTGATTTTATATGTGAGAAAGCGAAGTTAGTAATAAACTAAATGATTAAATTGAAACTAAAATAAATAAAAAACAATTAAACTAAAAATATTTATAATGCTTTTGTCAAGGAACCTTTAGGAATTATTATAAAACAGATTCCTAAGATCATGGACTTTGAGAACAAAAAGCAGTATTTCAAATTAGAGTTGAAGAACCTAAAGGGAACTAACCGACATGCACCGGTGAGGATAAGGGTGGAAAGAAGTAGGGTGTTCCTGGAATCCTTCAATAAAATAAATTATTTGATGGCTAGCGAGATGAAAGGAAAGTTCTCAATTGAGTTCGCCGGAGAAGAAGGAATGGACGCAGGAGGTGTCTCCCGAGAGTGGTTCTTACTCTTATCTAAATAGATCTTTAATCCGGACTATGGTTTATTCAAGCTGTCTTCTACAGGGAACACCTACCAACCAAACAAGAACAGCTGGATAAATCCTGATCATCTAAAATTCTTTAAATTTATTGGCAGAATAATGGGTAAGGCTCTTTATGACGGTTATATGCTTGATGCTTTCTTCACCCGATCGTTTTATAAGCACATATTGGGACAGCCAATCACCTACCACGATATGTAAGACTAGGACTATGAATATTACAAAAGTCTTAAGTGGATCGTTGAGAACTCAACTGAAGGAGTCACCGAACTCTTCTGGAGTTACGAATTCGATAATTTTGGTAAACTTGAATAAGCTGATCTGATCACTAATGGTAGGAACATAAGAGTAACAGAAGATGAGAAACTTAGCTATGTCTAAAAGGTATGTTATGCGAAGATGGCGGAAGAGATCAAACCACAAATTGAAGCATTCCTAGAAGGATTCCATGAGCTCATTCCATCCAATCTGATAACTATCTTCGATTCGCATGAATTTGAGCTTATGATCTCAGGTCTACCGGACATAGATTGTAATTTTATATTTTAATTTTTTTAGTATAAGATCTTAAAGAAAACACGGACTATCATAATTATACAGCGAATGATATAGTTATTTAGTGGCTTTGGGAGATTTTAGACCAATTCGATAAGAGCTAGATCGCTGCGTTCTTGCAGTTTGTAACCGGAACTTCCAAGATTCCACTTGATGGGTTTAAAGCTCTGAGAGGAATGCACGGACCGTAGAAATTCAATATAACAAAAGCTTATGATGCTAATAAATTGCCCTCAGCTCATACCTGGTATTATATTTATTGTTATTAAAAAAAGTTTCAATCAACTGGATTTACCTGAGTACCCAAGCAAGGATATCCTAATTGAGAAACTTATGATGGCCATTATGGAAGGAAAAGAAGGGTTTGGATTCGCTTGAGACTGTGAGATTAGTATTTGATTTTATTGTATTAAAATTTTAAATAAAAAAATTATTTTTTTATTTTAAAATTTTATTTAAATTTTTATTATTTTTTTAATTTATTTTTT
>JGI12421J11937_10000967_pt1 | contig 11503 bp, 19 predicted proteins | sample LakErihyJuly2011_2_FD_11937 | JGI IMG/M metagenome (IMG submission 11937)
AAATGTGATGAAATGACACAGGCAATACTTTTATCAAACTGCGATTTAAGGCCAATACTAGAAAGACATAAATATAAAGAGATGGTCTCAATTGGCTGGTCATATTTAAACGAAGAATTTGTAATACCAGGAGAGATGGAATAATGACAAAAACAAAATGGGAAGAATATGTAGAAAAAAATAATATTAGCATACCTGATGCCACAATAAATCCTGGGGTAGAACAAGTTATAGAAGAAGAGAAAAAAAGAGATGTTAAGCCATGGGATTTCTTTAAGCCAGGGACTCCAATGGCAGACGATGATCTTAGAAATAAAAGGTACTCTATCTGCCTTCAATGCCCAGAGCTTATATCTTTGACAAAGCAGTGCAAACAATGTGGTTGCTTTATGGCTGCTAAAACAAAATTGGCGCAGGCCACATGCCCAATAGGAAAATGGTAAATGTTGAATAACAGAAGTTATGCTATAATTATAAAGGAGGACTACAATGACTAATTCAGTTTACAGATATTTAGAAGATACCGATAAGTATGCTATTGTTAAAGCGCATATCAAAAATCTAGAGCACACCATCTATAGCCTAGAAGTTTCAAAGATCGAAGCCCTTGCGGAAAATACGCCAGACACTGCACAGATTACTTCTATAGACTCACAAATTTTAGCATCTAATAATAAGATAGAATCTTTATTAGATGAGATGTCTAGTTTAGAAGTATAGTAAAGGATAACCTATTATGTCATCAGGGCTAACAGCAGAAGAAAAAATTGGCATACTAAACCAACATTTAAAAAATTTAAACCAAAATAAATATAACTTATTTTTGACTACTTTAGAGTTAGGTGCCGTAGATGCTTCTAGCCAACTAGAGCTTCAAGTAATAGAAGATGAGATTGATAGTATTAACTCTAAGATAAATGTTTTAGAGCAAGAAAAAACTACTTTAGAGCAGGAATAAAAATGGATAAAGCGGAACTAATAATAACCGCCCTACAACAAAGAATTGGAGAGCTAGTTTCTAATTATGAAACTCAGATTGCAATTTTACGGGCAGAGATTACTCAACTTATGGAACAGGCTAAAAATGAAGCTATTCAAGAATACTCAGACTCCCTTAATCAATAATCCAACTAACTTCCCTTCGGGCTTGGCTGTGAAAACAGAAATCGCAACCTATTGGATTAAAGATGGTAAAAAGTTTAAGCTTATTTCTGAACGGGCTGAAAAGTCTTGGCTATTCCCTACTGTTCATGCAACAGAGTCAGCCGTAGCTAATATTAAAACGGCAGGGAAGCTAGGATTCAGAGACGGCACCTTGATAAAAAATATAGCAGATGGTAAAATGTATTTAATATCACAAAATAAAAGACGTCATATTATTAGCCCAGATGTATTTAATGCTTACGGATTAAATAAAGATATGATTATAGAGGTAAGCGAAGCGGAAACAAATATGCACGATCAAGGAGATAATTTATAATGGCAGGCGAATTAAGAGCGGTTGAGTTTAACGAGGGAGAACCTTTAGACCCAAATAAACTAAATGATCTCAAGCATAATATTATTATAGCATATGAAGAGGCAGTAAAAAATAATTCAGATACTGGATATAAAACTCTGCTTGATTCTGGATATGTAGATATTCCTATAAAAGCGAAAGCTGGAACGGCAACTTCAGAAGAGATAAGTCTAGGTACTCTGTTAAGCCCATCTATAATCACAAGCATTGGTAGCCTATTAAAAGCTGGTACCTTAGCAACACTGTCTATTCAAGATCCAACTGGAAGACCTAAGATAAGAGTTTCAATTTCACCTGCACCACTTGCAGACATAACAATAAGAGTAAATTACTTATTAGTTTCAAAACAGCAAACAAGTTAGCATTGACAGCACGATGTAATATGTTACAATTATATTGTAACCTTAAAGTCACGATCCCGTGGCTTTTTTCGTATAAAGGTAGATGAATGTCAAACGATTTAAAATGGATGTTATCGTCGGATCAGCAATTCCCGTATCAGGATGATAAGATGATCGAATTATGGTTTAAGGTAATGAAGTGGTTTAAGCCTGATGTAGTAGATTATTTGGGAGATACCGATGATCAGGCATGCTACAGTAAGTATACGGATGGAAAGCCAACAGAGTTTATTAAAGCATACAAAAATGATAATGTTACCAATGATTTAGAGTTAATGTTAAAAGACATGAAGGTTGAAGCAAGTGGGGCAAGGGAATTTTATGCAAGGACAAGAAAGATGCTCCCAAAGGCACAGCTATTTTCTGCTTTGGGAAATCACGACATAAGAATCTTTGATTACTTAGATAAAAAAATTCCAGAGTACGCAAAGCATGTTACTCCAGAAGCTTTGTGGAGCCTTGACTCTCTTGGCTATGAATACATCTACTATGACAGTCTTCCCAAACGCCGCTTTGGAGATATTCATGTGCATCATGGAATGTCAATCTCTGCAACTGGAGCGGTAAGAAAAGATATGGAAGACATGCAAATATCTTTAATTAGAGGACACTCTCATAGAATTGCTTCTCATATGGTTACTTATGAGCTTAGGAATAGCGGTAAGGGAGAAACACTAAGAGGCTATGAAATTGGTCACATGTGTGATGAAAAGGGTCCAGGAATGAAGTACACTCAACATCATGATTGGCAAAAAGGATTCGCTATTGCCCATATTGAAAATGGTAAGTATCCACATGTTCAAATGATTCACGTGTCTCCAAACTATACATGCGTGGTTGATGGAAAGATGTTTACCTTATAATGTGGTGTAAAAAATGTAATGGAAGAGTCTTCATAGACAGAGTTTTTTCTCAAAAGCTTCACATAGAGCTATACTGTATTATGTGCGGTAAACGTTGGATGATTAATAGAGAATCGAGTAAATTAGGAAAATGGCTAGATCAAAAAGAGTCGGAGTACAAAAAAGATTTCTCTATTTCTTCTTAAATGGAAAAATACATAAGGTCTTAAAATCATCTAGGGCAAAGGATGAGCTAATAGCTTGGTGCTACCCAGATAAAAAAAGAGTCCTATACCCGTACAACCTTGCTGTAAAAGGTATGGAAAATGCTTACACATTAGTTCAGGCTGGTAAAATTTTAAATAGGCACAAAGTAACGCTAGAAGAGTATATATTGGTTGGCAAGATAAAGTCTCCACAAAAGGTATATCCAATTGGAAACCCAGAGAGCAAATGGTTTAAGTATATGCTTAGCGAGTCTGATATAGTTCAGGTGCATGAATTTATTTTAGAGGCAGGGCACACTAAAGATTTGCCGTCTAAAGCAGAGCTTTTGGCCCTTCTCAAAAGTAATATTATATTGTATACTAAGACCAATGACGGCAAGTATGTTCCTGTATGGAAGGCGGAGTAATGAATTCTTGTGAGGAATGCGGTAGGGATTTAGGTAAAAAGGCTAAGGTGTATCCAGTTATTATGGAGCCAGATATTTTTGCTATTTGTGTTAAGTGTATTAATAAGTTTGAGTTTACTCCTGTATGGAAGGCGGAGTAATGGCAACAAGAGTTAAGGTTGACTTATCTTTTACACGAAATTTAGGTAACTATGAAAGTATTAAGATAGGTATCGGTGTCGAGGACGACATTAGGCAGGGCGAGACTGTAGATTCTGCCACAGAAAGAGTCTACGAATTTGTAGAAAATAAACTTATTGAAAAAACTCGTGAAGTAGAAGAAGAGCTAAAGCGTGGCAAGTAACAAAGAGCCCTATGTCTTAATGAGCCTGTATCAAAATCTGTATAAAGAAAAATATGGATCTAGTGTAACGATTAATAAGTTTCGTGAAAAGTGGGCTATGCAAGACGTTATAGATAGTGTTGGTCTTAGTAAAGCAGTAGAGCTTTTAGAGTACTACTTCTCCTTACCAAAGTCAGGCCACCCGTTGAATTTTTTTTACATGAATTTTGATAAAATAGAAAAAACTAAGAAGGACGTAGACCAAGATATAGAGCGTCGCAGATTGCTTAGAGAAGCAACGAAAAGAATGGTGGAGGGGGTCGACAAATGAATACAGAAGCAACTTTGATTTCTGCTGTATGTAAGAATAAAGATATTAGCACATTGTTGGCCGATAACGTAGATGATCTATTTACTTCTCATAAAGATATATGGGATTCTCTTAAGAATTATTACTATAAGTTTAAGGCTGTGCCAGAGGTCGGAGTACTTCAAGAAAGATTTAAAGACTTTGAGCCAGACACAAAGGCTAACGCAGAGACTGGTTATTATTTAGATAAGCTAAAGAATGAATTCCTTTCTAATAAGCTTAAGGGTATTCTTATTCGTGGTGGATCAATGCTTAAAGAAGATGCTGCATCCCGTGTGTTGGCAGAACTTCAATCAGAACTATCAGCATTAAATAAATTTACTAGCAACATTCGTGACTTAGACGTTATNGATGCAGAGAGTGCAATTAAACATATAGAAGCATTAAAGGTTCGCTCTGCAGAAATGGGCGGATCACCAGGAATTAAAACAGGNTTTGATTCTATTGACTTGGCATATCCAACTGGAATGGCACCAGGACATTTAATTGTTGCAATTGGTTGGCCAGGAAAAGGAAAGACATGGTTCACATCCTACCTTGCCTGCAAAGCTTGGGAGCAAGGATTTAAGCCAATGATTATCTCACTTGAGATGAGTCCAGAAAATATGCGTGATCGTATATATACAATGTTGGGGTCTGGATTATTTAGGGCATCAGATTTTTCTAAGGGAGATATTAACGTTGACGACTTTAGATCTTGGTCCAATAAGAGGTTTCAGGATAAGAACGGATTCATACTCGTATCCAACGAAGGATTTAATCAAGTAACTCCAAACGCTGTTCAGGCAAAAATTGATCAACATAAGCCAGACTTAGTTATTCTAGATTACCATCAGCTATTTACAGACAATAATAATTCAAAGGCACCTACAGAGCGTAACATGAACTTATCTCGTGAGTTTAAAAATTTAGCTACTAGAAATAATATTCCAGTAATCGACATTACTGCAGCAACTGGAGATGATATTTCTGATAGAGAAAATCCTCCAATGATGAGCCAAGTCGCTTGGTCAAAAGCTATTGAGTATGATGCGGACATGGCTATGGCTGTTCATAGATATCCAGACTCTAATCTAATCGAAGTTGTTTCTAGAAAAAATAGACACGGACATGATTTTGGTCTTTACCTAGACTGGGATATCAATAGAGGAATAATTAAAGAAATATTTGAGGACCCTAGAAAGTCTAAGGATGAATCATAAACCAATTAAAAGATTTCAAGTACGAGTTGAGTTTAAAGATGATTCAGACATGATAAGAGTAAAAGCTCAATACGAGTCATTACTATCTCAGGATATTAGATCAAAAGGATATGCAAGAGTACTTGACATAGATACTAACTTTTCGGTAGAATTCACAGGAGAGACCTGGGTTTTTTTAATGACGCTATATGGCGTATATGTAGGAAAGAAGAAGGCATGGCAATCAGAGGGTATAACACAAGGGAAATTGATCTCACGCAATACTCGCCATCACACATTAAGTCAATTCTAAAAGAGATTGGCCTAACAATTGTTGGAGAGACATCTAATGACTTCCTATGCTACTGCCCATTTCATTCTAATAGACATACATCAAGCTTTAGCGTAAGCCGTGAGAAGGGTGCATTTATTTGCTTTAATCCTTCATGCGGAGAATCTGGCACACTTATAGATTTAGTTAAACGCACAATGCAAAAGAATGACTTTGAGTCATTAAGATTTATATCAGCCAAGGAGACGGAATCCTTAGAAAATTTTGATGAGCAATTGGCCGAAGCTATAGAAGACAAGCCGACATTTGAGGAATTTAACAAGGATATCTTGGAGAAGCTTTCTCATGATAGAGTTAATAGTGTAAAGGCATGTAACTATTTTATTTCTCGTAAAATTAATAATAGCTCTATGGACTATTTTGAATTAGGTTACTCTGAGAATATGGATATGGTTACAGTTCCAGTTCATAGCCCAGATGGAATGCCAATAGGAATAGTTGGAAGGTCTATAGAAGGAAAGTCTTTTAAGAATAGTACTAATCTTCCCAAGAGCAAGACATTATTTAATATACATCGTGCTAAAAAAATCGGCGACCACGTTATTGTAGTTGAATCAAGCTTTGATGCTATTCGTGTTCATCAGTCAGGCTTTCCAAATGTAGTTGCCACCCTTGGAGGATTTTTGTCTACAGAGCAGAAACAATTACTCAACAGGCATTTTAACAGAATAACTATAATGACAGATGCTGATTTAGCTGGCAGGGAGCTTGGTAAAAGCATATCAAATAAATTAAGAAATAAAGACATCTTGTGGGCCTCTTACGAATATGATAAGATATACCCACACGATTCAAAAGATGCAGGGGATATGACTGATGAAGAAATTAAATCCTGCATAAAAAATGCAGTATCCGATATCGAATACCGATCTTGGAACCCGTAATATAAACAATACAGATAGATATACACTATCAAATACAAAGGAGAAATAAATGGGTATCATTAAAGGACTAAAAGAACTTAATAAAGAAATGGACAAGCCACATGCAAATAGTGGTGACAGTACAAAAGCTCGTTGGGCTAAACTGGAAGATGCAGAAAGCGTTAAAATTCGTTTTCTTCAAGAATTAGATCCAGACTCACCAACATATAATGAAAAAAATGGCCTAGGCTTTATTGCCGTAGAGCACACAAATCCTAAAGACTATCGTCGTAAGGCATTATGTTCAATGGATGACCAGGGCAAGTGCTTTGGTTGTGAGCAGCATCGCAAGGATTACAAGGCTGGATGGAAAGGCCGTTCAAGACTTTACATGAACGTTCTAATCGATGACGGAAAAGAAGATCCTTATGTTGCAATCCTTTCTCAGGGGTCAAGTGCAAAAACAATTACACCAACACTTATTGAGTATGCTGGAGAGATGGGTTCAATTACGAACCTTATGTGGCGCATTAAGCGTTCTGGAACAAAGACAGACACAAGCTACACTATTATCCCACTCGCAAAAGATGAGTCAGCATTTGACTATTCTGTATTAGAGTTATATGATCTAGAAACAACTGCAGTTCGTGACCTGCCATATACAGAGCAGGAAGCATTTTTTGCAGGAGAAGCTGGACACCAAGAAGAATCTGACTCTGCAACTAGCAGCAGCTTAGACTGGTAAAGAATAGTTAAGGCGGAGAATTAATGTCATTCACACATTTGCATGTTCATTCATACTACTCATTGATGGATGGCCTTAATTCTCCTGCCGAACTATGCCAAGCTGCTTTAGATGCTGGTCAGACAGCAATTGCAATAACAGATCACGGCACCTTATCCTCACACCGTGAAATGCAGATAGCAGCAAAAGAATTAGGCATTAAGCCCATACTTGGGGTCGAGGCATACATCTCCCCTACAGATAGATTTGATCGCTCCTCTAAAACAGATAAATCAATTCAGGCATACAATCACATTATCCTTCTTGCAAAAAATAAGAAGGGCTTAGAAAATATAAATATATTACAGGAGCTTGCATGGAACGAAGGCTTTTATCATAAGCCACGTATTGATAGGGAAGTTTTAAATGATTATAGCGAAGGTATAATTGTTCTAAGCGGATGTCTTAATGGGCTCATTAGTAAGGCTATCGACAAAGGTAACATGGAGGAAGCAAAACTTCTTCTTAAAGGCTTTAAACAAACTTTTGGAGAAGATTTTTATGTGGAAGTGCAGTCACATAACCCTGTGGAGATCAACTCCGCACTTTTAAATTTAGCGGACGAATTAGGAATTAAAGCGGTGGCAACAGGTGATGCCCACTTTGCTAAAGAAGAAGATAGAGTTTTAGAAGAAGCATTATTAATTTTATCTACATCCCCAAAGGCCGATAAAGATATTGATTTTGATATGTCTAAGAATATGAAGAATATGATGGATAGGTTTAATTATTTATATCCAGATAGAAGAATTTCATTTCAAGACTATAATCTATTTATTCAGAGCCGCTCTGAAATTGAAGCAGACTTTAATAAATCTAATATAACTAGAACTGATATATATGAAAACACAATGGAGATTGCCAATAAGGTGGGAGACTATGACTTTAACCAGGGCCTAGACCTCCTGCCAGTCCCAAAGACTGATGCCGATGAAAGACTACGGTCATTGGCGGTAAAGGGCTTAGAGAGCCTTCAGAAGGCTTCAGACCCAATTTATATGGACCGTCTAGAAGAAGAATTGTCAGTTATTGCCTCAAAGAATTTTGCCTCATATTTTCTAGTAGTTGGAGATATGATTAATTGGGCAAAAGAGTCTGGTATTAGAGTTGGTCCAGGACGTGGTTCGGCAGCAGGATCTTTGGTTTGCTATGCCCTTGGAATTACAGACGTAGACCCAATTAAATATAACCTTCTTTTCTTTAGATTTATTAATCCAGAACGTAATGACTTCCCAGATATCGACACAGACTTTGAGGATAGGCGACGTAAAGAGGTAAAGGATTATTTAAAGGGAAAGTTTAAGCATGTAGCATCCATTTCTACATATACTTATTTTAAAGATAAGGGTGTAATTAGAGACGCTGCTCGTGTATTCATGGTTCCGCTTCAAGAAGTAAATCGTGCAACAAAACAAATTGATACATTTGAAGACTTCCTAAGCTCTCCAAATACAAAGGAGTTTAGAACAAAGTACCCAGAAGTAGTATGGCTCGCAGAAAGATTGCGTGGCCGAATTAGATCTGTTGGAGTTCATGCTGCAGGAGTTGTGGTTGCTAAAGATGACTTAAGAAAGTATGCCCCAGTTGAATCTCGTGAAGATGCACAAGATAAAGTTTCTGGTCGCATTCCAGTTGTAGCATATGACATGGACACAGTTGCAGATATTGGCCTAATTAAATTAGACGCCCTTGGACTAAAAACTCTTTCTGTTATATCAGACACGCTTGGATCAATTAAAAAAAGATCTGGTAAGGATATTATTCTTTCTGATTTAACCATGGATGATCCAAAAGTTTATCGAATGCTTAGCGAGGGATATACAAAGGGTGTTTTTCAGGCAGAAGCAACCCCATACACAAATCTTTTAATGAAGATGGGTGTGGATAAGTTTGAAGATTTAGTTGCATCTAATGCCCTTGTAAGGCCAGGAGCAATGAATACTGTTGGCGCATCCTATATTGATCGTAAAAATGGTAGAGAAGCTGTAGATTATAGCCATACATTAATGAAAGACTTTACCGAGAATACATATGGTGTTATTATTTATCAAGAGCAGGTTATGCAAGCCTGCGTATACTTGGGAGGGATGTCTTGGTCAGAAGCTGATAAAGTTCGCAAGATTATTGGTAAAAAGAAAGATGCAAAAGAGTTCGACCAGTTCAAGGATAAGTTTATTAGCGGGGCTTCTCAGAATATCTCAGAAAAGAAAGCAGCACAGCTTTGGCACGATTTTGAAGCGCATGCTGGGTATTCTTTTAATCGCTCTCACGCTGTTGCTTACTCCATGCTTTCTTATTATACTGCTTGGCTTAAGACTTATTATCCTCTTGAATTTATGTTTTCAATCCTTAAAAACGAAAATGATAAAGATGCTAGAACGGAATACTTAATAGAAGCCAAAAGGCTTGGGCTTCGCATCATGCTGCCACACGTTAATGAATCAGACATTTACTTTTCATTAAAAGATGAAGGAATTATATTTGGTTTAGCAGAAGTTAAATTCATATCTGATAACATTGCAAATAAGTTAATTGCTCAAAGACCTTTTAAAGACTATGCGGATTTAATTTCTAAGGCTTCTAAAAAGGGTAGTGGTATTAATAGTAGAGCAATAGATGCATTAAATGCAATTGGCGGAGCAGCTTTCGATGACAACCCAAGATCAGGAAATGAAAAAGATAATTATTATGAGTATCTTGGAATTCCAACATTTAATCTAGAGGGAATTCCTCCAAGGATTAAGGCGCAGGCAAGACCAATTGAGGACTTTGATGATCTAGGATCTTTTGTTATGTTTGGAATGGTTAAAAGCATTAAGCGTGGAACTGGGTGGGCAAGAGTAGAGCTTGTTGATGAAACTGGAACAATTGGATTATTCCATCACGAGGATACTCAAATTGAAACAAATCAAATGTACTTTATTTTAGTCGGAGATAACAGAATAGCAAGGTATATAAATGTAAAGGATATAGACCCAAACGGCTCAGATCTTTTTGTGGACTATCTTTATAGAAAAGAATATGACTTAGAGGAAGATGAGTATATGGTTATTAACTTTACTCCCTTTAAAACTAAAGCTGGAAAAATGATGAGCCACATAGTCTTTGCTGATAAGAATAAAGAGTTGATTAGAGCAATTGCTTTTCCAACAATGTACAAGATGACATTAGCAAAGCTTCGTGAAGGAATGAAGTGTAAGGTCGTACTTTCTAAGTTAGATGACGGCACATTAAATATAAAGGAGATAAAATGACAGACAAGGCAGCAGAGCAGATCTTTGAAGAAATGAATCTTAGCAATATATTAGTTGCTATTTTAGATAGTCTTAAAGAGGTCAATGTTTCAAGAACGACATTTTTAGAGGCTGGCAAAGAAGATAAAGAAATGCAGGTTAGTTATGATTCTGACACAGACTCATTTTTATTTAAGTTAAGAGAAAAAAAATCAGAGGAAGAAGAATTAATAAATGATTTCGAATAATAAGGATAGACTAGCCTCTCAATATGGACTAGATGCATTATCTGCCGTATTACATGAAACTGCTATAAGTAAAGGATTTTGGAGTGGAGCAATAAATCATGACAAAATTGGTAACAAGCTGGCTTTGGTGCATTCAGAAGTAACAGAAGTACTGGAAGCAATTAGAAAAAATCAGGGATCAGAAAAAACTGTTGAAGAGATGGCAGACATTATTATTAGATTGTTAGACCTCTATGCTGCAATGATGAATGCAGGAATAGTAGAGCATAGTTTAGATGAAGTTCTTTATAATAAAATGGAAATAAATAATTCTAGACCAAGGCTTCACGGGAATTTGTTTTAATGCTATACTATGTAGATAGAAGAAAGAGTAATATATGAAACTCGAATTAGATGATATTTTAGCAAAGCTAGATCCAAAAACAAGAGCAAGAGTGCAATCTGCACAAGACATTCATATAGAAAAACAAGCAACTCCAAGCATAGGTTTAACCGATGCATTAAAAGGCGGATTTGCTTATGGAAGACAGGTTCTTGTGTGGGGAAATAAATCTGCAGGTAAGTCCTCATTTTGTCTGCAAATGATAGCCATGGCTCAAAAAGAAGGTAAGATATGTGCATGGATAGATGCTGAGGCATCCTATGATCAGTCCTGGGCAGAGATGTTGGGTGTAGATTCTTCTAAGCTAATTTATTCTCCAGCCAAAACAGTTAACGATATGGTTGATGTTGCAACAAAACTTATGGATGCTGG
>JGI12421J11937_10000974_pt1 | contig 11468 bp, 18 predicted proteins | sample LakErihyJuly2011_2_FD_11937 | JGI IMG/M metagenome (IMG submission 11937)
AACTCATACATTTGATTATCACGAAGTGTTACACGAACACCAACTGGTACAGCTTTACGCAATTTAAAGTTCGAAATATCTTTCTTTGATTTGGTTGCAACAGCGCGTTGACCAGTAACCAATGTTATTTCCTCTATTGCGTTGTCAATTAATTTTTTATCTGAAACGGCAGCACCAACACCTTGGTTGATACAGATTTTCATCAATTTCGGTACTTGCATAATGCTTTTGTACTGAAATTTTTCTTTCAAAGAAGAAATGATTTCTTTTTTGTAAGCCGCTTTTAATCTTGGTTCGTAAGCCATTATTTTATCACCTCCCCTGATTTTTTTGCAAATCTTTCTAATTTTCCTTCTGCGTTTGCTTTTCTTCCAACTCTAGTAGCTTTACCAGATGCAGGATCTATAAGCATTACATTAGAAACGTTTACTGGAGCTTCCATTTTTACGATTCCACCTTCGGTGTTTTTTGCATTTGGTTTAGTATGTTTAGATACCATGTTGATGCCTTCTACAATAACGGTGTTTTTCGCTAAGCTCACACTTAATACTTTTCCTGATTGACCTTTTGAATCTCCAGCNATAACTTTTACATTATCCCCTTTACGGATTTTCAATTTAGTCTGTGTGTTATATTTTCTTTCCATGATTATAATACCTCCGGTGCTAATGAAACAATTTTCATGAATTGTTTTTCACGCAACTCTCTAGCTACTGGGCCAAAAATACGTGTACCTCTTGGTTCGTCGTTTGCATTTAATAACACGGCTGCGTTATCATCGAAACGAATATAAGAACCATCTTTACGACGTACTTCTTTTTTAGTCCTAACAATTACTGCTTTAGAAACTGTTCCTTTCTTGATATTTCCAGAAGGAATTGCATGTTTTACAGTAACAACGATCTTATCGCCTACTGATGCGTATCTCTTACCTGTTCCACCTAATACACGGATGCATAATACTTCTTTTGCTCCGCTATTATCTGCTACTGTAAGTCTTGATTCTTGCTGTATCATGATTATTTAGCCCTTTCTAAAATTTCAACTACTCTCCAACGCTTNTTTTTACTAAGCGGACGAACTTCCATAATGCTAACCGTATCACCGATATTGCATTCGTTTTTCTCGTCATGAGCCATAAATTTGTTCGTAGTTTTTACGAACTTACCATAGATCGGGTGTTTCACCTTACGCTCGATAGCTACTGTAACAGATTTCTCCATTTTGTTGCTAACCACTTGCCCGATTCTCGTTTTTCTTAATTTTCTTGTTTCTTCCATTTCCTGAGACATTTTACAAAATTATTCTGCGCTAGTTGTTAACTCGCGTTGTTTCAATTCTGTATTTAATTGAGCGATTGTTTTTCTTAAAGTACGAATGACCATTGGGTTTTCAACAGCTGATACAGCATGGCTGAATTTCAACTTAGTTAAGTTCCCCTTTTCTTCTTGTATCCTTACTTTAATCTCTTCTAATGAGAGTTCTTTTATTTCTGCGTATTTCATCTCTTTTTGTTTTTATTTCAGCGGGAATCCTGAGCCAAGATTCCATGAATTGCTTATTATGCTTCTGTATAATCTCTTCTTACGACAAACTTAGTTGCAATCGGAAGTTTTTGTGCTGCAAGACGTAATGCCTCTTTTGCAACTTCCAATGAAACACCTTCTGCTTCGAAAATCATGCGTCCAGGTTTAACTACTGCTACCCAATATTCCGGTGCACCTTTACCTTTACCCATACGTACTTCAGCTGGTTTTTTAGTTACTGGTTTGTCTGGGAAGATACGGATCCAAACTTGACCCTCTCTTTTCATGAAACGTGTAACCGCAATACGAGCCGCTTCAATTTGACGACTTGTAATCCAGCAATCTTCTAACGATTTGATTCCGAATGAACCGAATGCAAGCGTAGCACCTCTTTTGGCGTTACCTTTCATTCTGCCCTTCTGCATCTTTCTAAATTTCGTTCTTTTTGGTTGTAACATAACTTTACCTTTTTATTCCCTTTAAGAATCCTCTAATTATTTACTGTTAGTTCTTTTTGTTGCACCGCCTCTGTTTCCAGCTGCTCCACCACCTCTTCTATCACCAGAACCTCTATTATCGCGTTTGTCGCCACCTCTATTATCTCTTCTATCTGGACGATCGCCGCCAGCACCACCTTCTGTTCTAGATTTAGTATTTGCTGAAGATCCAATGTTTGGAGAAAGATCACGCTTACCGTAAACTTCACCTTTACAAATCCACACTTTAATACCAATCTTACCGTAAGTAGTCAAAGCTTCTGCTAATGCATAGTCAATGTCTGCTCTTAAAGTATGCAAAGGCACTCTTCCGTCTTTGTATTGTTCAGAACGAGCCATCTCTGCTCCACCTAAACGACCAGAAGTCATGATTTTGATACCTTCAGCGCCCATACGCATGGTAGATGCAATTGATGTTTTCATTGCACGACGGAAAGAGATTCTTGCCTCTAATTGTTTTGCAACGCCATCTGCTACTAACTGTGCGTCTAATTCTGGACGTTTTATTTCGAAGATGTTAATTTGAACATCTTTTTTGGTAATTTTCTTTAACTCTTCTTTGATCTTATCCACTTCTTGTCCGCCTTTACCGATAACGATACCTGGACGTGCAGTGTGAATGGTAATGGTGATGCGTTTTAAAGTACGCTCAATTACAATCTTAGCAATACCTCCCTTGGAGATACGAGCCATAATATATTTACGAATCTTTTCGTCTTCAACTAATTTATCAGCATAGTGATTTCCACCGAACCAATTAGAATCCCAACCTTTAATGATTCCTAATCTATATCCTATTGGATTTACTTTTTGTCCCATTTCTAATTAGTTCTTGGTTTCTGATATTTTACTGTCTACAACTAATGTCACGTGATTTGATCTTTTACGGATACGGTGACCTCTTCCTTGCGGAGCAGGGCGTAATCTTTTCAATTGACGACCACCGTCAACCATAATAGATTTCACATACAATTCGCTTTCTTCCATACGAACACCTTCGTTTTTTGCTTGCCAATTTGCAATAGCAGAAAGCAAAAGTTTCTCCACGCGTTGTGAAGCTTCTTTAGTGTTGTACTTTAGAATATGTAAAGCATTTTCTACTTTTTGTCCTCTGATTAAATCTACAACCAAACGCATTTTACGTGGTGAGGTTGGACAATCATTTAATTTTGCGATAGCTTCCATGTTACTTCTTATTTCTTTTTATCACCTGAATGTCCTCTGAATGTACGGGTTGGGGAGAATTCTCCTAACTTATGTCCAACCATGTTTTCAGTTACGTAAACAGGAATAAATTTATTACCATTATGAACTGCAAATGTATGTCCCACAAAATCTGGTGAGATCATTGATCTTCTTGACCAAGTTTTAATTACTGATTTCTTGCTAGCGTCGTTCATAACAACCACTTTTTTCTCAAGATTAAAATCAATATAAGGTCCTTTTTTAAGTGAACGAGCCATTATTTCTTCCTTCTTTCAATGATGTAACGATTCGATGATTTCTTTTTGTAGCGAGTTTTGTAACCTTTCGCTAACACACCTGTTCTAGAACGTGGGTGACCTCCTGAAGCTCTACCTTCACCACCACCCATTGGGTGATCGACTGGGTTCATCGCTACTGGTCTCGTTCTTGGACGGCGACCCAACCAACGGTTTCTTCCTGCTTTACCTAATCTTTCGATTTGGTGATCAGAATTGGAAGATTTTCCGATAGTTGCAATACACTCTGATAAAATCATACGAGTTTCACCTGAAGGCATTTTAATGATCGCATACTTACCGTCACGCGCTGCTAATTGAGCGTATGTTCCAGCACCTCTAGCGATCTTACCACCTTGACCAGGTTTCATTTCGATGTTGTGAACCAATGTACCTAATGGAATATTCTTTAATGGAAGTGCATTACCAATTTCTGGTGCAGAACCTTCTCCACTTTGAATTTTCATTCCAACTGTTAAGCCTTCTGGAGAAAGAATATATCTTTTTTCTCCGTCTGCATAATGTAACAATGCAATACGAGATGTTCTGTTAGGATCATACTCAATTGTTGCTACCACTGCTGGAATACCATGTTTGTCTCTTTTGAAATCGATCAAACGATATGATTTCTTATGACCACCGCCAATATAACGCATAGTCATTTTTCCCGAATGGTTACGTCCGCCTGATCTCTTATGAGAAACCACAAGCGATTTTTCAGGAACGTTAGTGGTAATGTCTGAAGTATCAGCACTTACTCTAAAACGTTGTCCCGGCGTAGTCGGTTTATATCTTTTAACTGCCATAACCTAATTAAATATTATTATAAAAGTCAATAGTGCTACCTTCTGCTAATGAAACGATCGCTTTTTTCACACGACCTGTAGTTCCAGAAACAACTCCTGTTTTTGTACCACGAGATTTGAATTTCCCTGGTGCAATCATAGTGTTAACTGCAATTACTGTAACATTGAACATTGCTTCAACAGCGTTCTTGATTTGTATTTTATTTGCTTTTCTATCTACCACAAATGCAAAGCGATTAAACTTCTCGCCCATTGCAGCTACTTTCTCTGTAAGTATTGGTTTTTTTAGTATCTCCATGGTCTTACTTACTTAATGATTCTTCAATTGTTTTAACTGAACCTGAAGTCAATACTAATTTATCTGCGTTTAACAAATCATAAGTATTGATGTCTGATGCCGAAACTACTTTTGCTTTTTGCAAGTTTCTNCTTGACAAATAAATTGCCTCGCTCATGCCTGCTAAAACTAATAATGATTTCTTATCAGCGATTTTCAAGTTATTCATAATGTTCACAAAGTTTTTAGTTTTTGGAGCTTCCATTTGGAAATCTTCCAAAATAACGATGTCATTATTTTTTGCTTTGTAAGTCAATGCTGACATACGTGCCAAAGCTTTTAACTTCTTATTTAATTTGAAGCTGTAATCTCTTGGTTGCGGACCAAAAACACGTCCACCACCTTTAAACATTGGACTCTTGATGCTACCTTTACGGGATCCACCAGTACCTTTTTGTTTATGTAATTTTCTAGTTGAACCAGAAATTTCGTTACGTTGCTTCGATTTGTGTGTTCCTTGACGTTGATTCGCTAAATATTGTTTAACATCTAAATAAATAGCGTGATCATTTGGTTCAATACCGAAAATGGCGTCGGAAAGGGTAACCTTGTTACCTGTATCTTTTCCTTCAATGTTTACTACGTTAAATTCCATCGCTTATTTCTCCAATATTACATATGAACCTTTTGCACCAGGGATAGAACCACTTACTACTAATAAGTTTTGTTCTGGGTACACTTTTAATATTTGCAAGTTTTGAACTTTCACGCGGTCTCCACCCATTCTGCCTGCCATACGCATTCCTTTGAATACTCTTGACGGCCAAGAAGAAGCTCCTAATGAACCTGGCGCTCTTAAACGGTTATGCTGACCGTGAGTTTGACCACCCACACCGGCAAATCCATGACGCTTTACAACACCTTGAAATCCTTTACCTTTTGAGGTTCCTACCACATCGATAAGATCACCTTCTACGAAAAGCTCTGCAGTAATTACTTCGCCGATTGTTTTTGCATCATTAAACTTCTTGAATTCAACAAGTTTCTTTTTTGCAGTCGTATTTGCTTTCGCAAAATGACCTTTCATCGGTTTAGAAGTGTTCTTGTCCTTCTTTTCGTCATACGCTAACTGTACAGAAGCGTAACCGTCTGTTTCAACGGTTTTTACTTGCGTTACTACGCAAGGACCAGCTTGTATAACTGTACACGGGATGTTTTTACCCTCCGCATTGTACACGCTAGTCATTCCTACTTTTTTACCAATTATTCCTGACATTTGTTTTTGTTTTTACATCCATCGTAGTGTAGGCCACTTCGTTCAAGATGTGTGTATATTTATTTAATTTATCAAACTTTAATTTCCACTTCTACTCCTGAAGGCAACTCTAATTTCATTAAAGCGTCAACAGTTTTTGAAGTTGAGCTATAGATATCCAATAGTCTTTTGTAAGAACATAATTGGAATTGCTCTCTAGCTTTTTTGTTTACGTGCGGTGAACGCAATACCGTAAAAATTTTCTTTTCTGTAGGCAATGGAATTGGTCCACTCACCACGGCATTTGTAGCCTTTACAGTCTTCACGATTTTCTCAGCAGATTTATCTACTAAGTTGTAATCGTAAGATTTTAATTTAATTCTAATTCTTTGGCTCATTTTTTATTTATTTAGATCGATGTAAGAGCTATTAGTTACAACGATTGATTTATTTAATTACTCTTTTGATTTACCTTTTACTTTTGCAATTACTTCGTCTTGTACGTTTCTAGGTGCTTCAGCATAATGATCAAATTCCATTGTTGATGTTGCACGACCAGAGGTAATGGTACGTAATTGTGTAACATAACCGAACATTTCTGAAAGTGGTACCAATGCTTTGATTACTTGTGAACCAGCACGTGTATCCATTCCTTGTAATTGACCACGACGACGGTTCATGTCACCGATAACATCACCCATGTTTTCTTCTGGTGTTAAAATTTCCACCTTCATGATTGGCTCCATTAAAACTGGTTTAGCCTTAGGCAATGCTTCACGGAAAGCAGAACGTGCTGCAATCTCAAAAGATAAAGCATCTGAATCGACTGCGTGGAATGAACCATCAATCAATCTTACTTTCATGCTTGGCAATGGATAACCAGCTAATACGCCATTTACCATTGCTGCTGCAAATCCTTTTTCTACTGATGGAATAAATTCACGAGGAATAGAACCACCAGAAATTTCGTTTACGAATTGTAATCCGCCTTTTTCGTAATCTGCATCAATTGGAGAAATGATAACTTGAATATCTGCAAACTTTCCACGACCACCTGTTTGTTTCTTGTAGGTTTCTCTATGTTGAATCGTACCAGTGATGGCTTCTTTATATGCTACTTGAGGTGCACCTTGATTTACTTCTACTTTAAATTCACGCTTTAAACGATCCATTAAAATATCTAAGTGTAACTCGCCCATTCCAGAAATAACTGTTTGACCAGTTTCTTGATCTGTATTTACACGGAATGTTGGATCTTCTTCTGCTAATTTACCTAATGCAATACCTAATTTATCAACGTCTGCTTGAGTTTTAGGCTCAATCGCTAAACCAATTACGGGCTCAGGGAAATTCATTGATTCTAAAACAATTGGATTTTTCTCATCACAAAGTGTATCTCCAGTTTTGATATCCTTGAAACCTACTACTGCAGCAATATCTCCAGCTCCAACATTTGGAATTGGGTTTTGCTTGTTCGCATGCATTTGGAAAATTCTTGAGATACGTTCTTTGTTACCTGAACGTGTATTGTATACGTAAGAACCTGCCTCTAAATTACCCGAGTAAACGCGGATAAAGCAAAGACGACCTACGAAAGGATCTGTTGCGATTTTAAAAGCTAAAGCCGCGAAAGGCTCTTGCTCATTTGGTTTACGAAGAATTTCTTCGTCTGTTTCTGGATGGTGACCAATAATACCTTCTACATCCATTGGCGAAGGCAATAATTCCATTACATAATCCAACATGGTTTGAACACCTTTGTTTTTGAAAGATGAACCACAAACCATAGGAACAATTTTAGCATCTAATACCGCTTGACGCAATGCATCTAAAACTTCTCTTTCTGTAATTGTTTCAGGAGCATCAAAGAATTTAGTCATTAAATTCTCGTCGTATTCTGCAACTGATTCTAATAATTTCTCTCTCCACTCTGCAACCTCATCAATCATATCTGCAGGAATTGGAACTTCTGTGAAAGTCATTCCTTTNTCATGCTCATTCCAAACAATACCACGGTTGTTGATTAAATCAACTACACCTTGNAAACCATCTTCGGCTCCAATTGGCAATTGCAAAGGAACAGCATTACTGCCTAACATATCTTTAACTTGCTTCACAACTTTTAAGAAGTCTGCACCCGCACGGTCCATTTTNTTAACGAAACCAATACGCGCTACTTCGTAATTATTTGCTAAACGCCAGTTAGTCTCAGATTGAGGCTCTACACCATCAACAGCTGAGAATAAAAATACTAAACCATCTAATACACGCAATGAACGATTTACCTCTACGGTAAAATCTACGTGACCTGGTGTATCGATGATGTTAATGTGATAATTTTGTTCTCTGTATTTCCAGCTTACGGTAGTTGCAGCAGAGGTAATGGTAATACCACGCTCTTGCTCTTGCGCCATCCAGTCCATTGTTGCTGCACCTTCGTGCACTTCACCAATCTTGTGACTAACCCCTGCATAATAAAGGATACGCTCAGTCGTAGTTGTTTTACCAGCATCGATGTGAGCAGCAATTCCAATATTTCTTGTAAATCTTAAATCTCTTGACATTTAATCTTTCTTAAGCTGTATTATAAATTAAAATCTAAAGTGAGAGAATGCTTTGTTAGCTTCTGCCATTTTATGTGTATCTTCTTTTTTCTTAATTGCAGCACCTTCGTTTTTAGCAGCAGCAATGATTTCACCTGCAAGGCGATCTACCATTGTTTTTTCGCCACGCTTACGTGCATAACCAATTAACCATTTCATTCCTAGAGCAGATTTTCTTTCTGGACGAACTTCTGTTGGAACTTGGAAGTTTGCACCACCCACACGACGACTTTTTACTTCGACTGCTGGCATTACATTGCTTAACGCTTTTCTCCAAGTTTCTAATCCGTTTTCAGACGTTTTCTTTTCTACTTGCTCAATTGCATCGTAAAATATACTGTATGCAGTTGATTTTTTACCTTCATACATCATGTTGTTCACGAATTTAGTTACTACTACATCGTTGAACTTAGGATCAGGTAATATAATTCTCTTTTTAGGCTTCGACTTTCTCATTATCTTTTATATCAGATATCTTGCTTACTTATTTTTTCTTTCCTTTACCGGCTGCTGCAGCTACTGCTCCTGCTTTAGGTTTTTTCGTTCCATACTTAGAACGACGTTGGTTTCTACCGTCTACACCTGAAGTGTCTAACGTACCACGAATAATGTGGTAACGAACACCTGGTAAGTCTTTTACTCTTCCACCACGGATTAAAACAATCGAGTGTTCTTGTAAATTGTGACCTTCACCTGGGATGTACGCGTTAACCTCTTTTCCATTGGTTAAACGAACCCTAGCAACCTTACGCATTGCCGAATTTGGTTTCTTAGGAGTGGTTGTATACACACGGGTACACACACCTCTTCGCTGTGGACATGAATCCAATGCTGGCGACTTACTTTTGTCGACCAAAGCTACTCTTCCTTTTCTTACTAACTGTTGTATAGTAGGCATTTTAAGCTATTTATTTTTTAAAAAAGACACAATACTCCCTTTTTGAGGGACTGCAAAGGTAGCAACAATCTATTAATTTACAAGAGGTAGCACTAAAATAATTGAAGTTTTTTAGGCTTAGGGGGATATATTTTATCGGAAATGAGTTAACTAATTGATAATCAGTTAAGTTTTGTCATCGTAAGTTCCACTCCGATGGCAATAAAACTTTCAACCATTTGGATGGCTTTGTCTATTAATTCGGGCAAATAGGGCTGTTCCGTTTTATCAAAAGCACTCAAAACGTAATCAATTTGGCGGCCTTTTGGGAAATTATCTCCAATTCCAAAGCGAATGCGTGGGTAATTGCTATGTCCCAGCATTAAATTGATGTTTTTAAGACCATTATGGCCCGCGTCGGTGCCTTTAGGCTTTAGTTTGACCGATTGGAAGGGAATGGCTAGGTCGTCGACTATAACCAAGATATTTTCGATGGGAATTTTTAATTGCTGCATCCAATAAGTGAGCGCCTTGCCACTTAAATTCATGAAGGTAGTTGGCTTGATTAAAAAAACATGGTGACCTCGGGTATTGAATTGCGTAATCGCAGCATGACGATCTGTGGTAAAGCTCAAGGCGTGCTTTTTTGCAAATTCGTCGAGTACCATAAAGCCAATGTTGTGACGAGTACCTGCGTATTCTGCCCCAATATTTCCAAGTCCAATGATGAGAAAATTCATGGACCAAAAGTAGCAAAAAATTAATAAATTAATATGCTCCGAAAACAAGAAAGGCCGCAAAATGCGGCCTTTCCTCTATTCAAATTTTAAATTATTTTTTTACATCTTTCGCCTCAGCTGCAGCAGCCTCACGAAGTGCTCTTGAAGTTTCAACAGAAACAATTGAATTTGCTTTTGCATCTAAAATTTCAAGGTTTGATAAAGTAATTTCGCTTACACGAATGTTTTTCCCAATCTCTAATGTGTCGATACTAACTTCGATAGCATCTAACATATTTTTAGGAAAGCCTTTCACTTTTAATTTTTTGATTTTTTGAATCAATTTACCACCTAATTTAACACCTGGCGAGTAGCCTGTAAATTTAACAGGAACTAACATGGTAACTTCTTTATCCTCAAATAATTGAAGAAAGTCTAAATGGATAATTAAATCTGTTAATGGGTGAAATTGAATGTCTTGCATGATTGCTTGCACCTTTTTTCCGTCTACGTTTAAGTCTACGAAATATACATCTGGTGTGTACACTAAGTGTTTCAAGTCTGCTTCGAATACCGAGAAATGCAATTGCTCTTTACCACCGTATAATACACATGGTACTTTGCCTTCGTAACGAAGTTCTTTGGCATCTCTTTTCCCTACGCTCTGGCGTAATGAGCCGCTAATGGAGATTGTTTTCATTTTGTTTTTATTTATTTGGTTTAATTAATACACTTTAAATAGATCGCTGATTGATCCATGTTCATTTACATTTGCAATGGCCTTACTGAACAATTCGGCAACCGATAATACTTTTATTTTTGAACTTTCGCGTTTCAAAGGTATGGTATCACAAACAATTAATTCTTCTAAAACAGAATTTTCAATGTTTTCGTAAGCCTTACCACTTAAAACAGCATGGGTACAAACCGCTCTAACACTTCTAGCGCCTTTATCCATGATTAATTTAGCTGCTTTGGTTAAGGTTCCTGCCGTGTCAATAATATCATCTACCAATACAATATCTAATCCTTCTACTTCTCCGATGATATTCATCGACTCAATTTCGTTGGCTCTTTTTCTTGTTTTATCACAAATAACAACTTCTACATTTAATGACTTTGCAAAGGTTCTAGCACGGCTAGTACCACCCATATCTGGAGAAGCAATGGTTAAATGAGGCAAGTTTAAGCTTTTGATATAAGGAACGAAAATAACCGATGCATCTAAGTGATCTACCGGAATATCGAAAAATCCTTGTATTTGAGCTGCGTGTAAGTCCATGGTCATGACCCTGTGCGCACCAGCAGCTGTTAACATATTCGCCACTAACTTTGAACCAATAGAAACCCTAGGTTTGTCTTTACGGTCTTGGCGAGCCAAACCGAAATAAGGAATTACTGCAATTATATAATGCGCAGATGCCCTT
>JGI12421J11937_10000976_pt1 | contig 11454 bp, 8 predicted proteins | sample LakErihyJuly2011_2_FD_11937 | JGI IMG/M metagenome (IMG submission 11937)
AGAGTGGTAGGGGAACTGGTAGGGGCCGTAATTGAAATACAAACCCGCACACAAGCCTTTTTCGCCAAAACTGGTGAGTTTTAAAATAGGGTAGGCACGGTATTGTTCCGACTTTATCTCAAATCCTTCAGCGTAAACATCGTAGTTTTCGACCAAGGGTTTTACGAATTTCTCAAAATACACCCCTTCGCTTTGTCTGGGAATGCTGATGAATTTTTTCAATAAAAATGGCTTTATCTTATTGCCATCGGTGTCTTTTTTAAAGGTAATTAATTGTTTGTTGCACAGCAACCAAGCCGGTTCGTGGATAATCAACTCGCTATCGTTCTGGCTAAAACTGATTTTTTGATCACCCAATTTGATGGTCGCGAAATAATTGGTGCCCACTTCCGAACGCCTGAAATGAAACAATATGCCTGCTTTCTCTTCGGCGATGTGTATTCGGGTGTGTGTAAAGTTTTTGTCTTTGCCCAAAAATAATTTCTGAGAGCCTAAGCGCTCCAATACTTTTAATATCCGCTTTTCTATAAAAGGGCGAATTTTAGTGTGAATTTCAGGCGTGTAATGTTTGCTGAAAAAATCAACCGAGCGAATGGGCTTCTTGCTCGGATGAAACTTTTTTATTAATGCATCAGGCTCGGTCTCGTCCAATATTTTTATCAAATCGGAGGTATCCTTATCGGCGCCAAAATCTTTGGCCGTGTTGTGGTGGACCTTCTGGCTCAGCAAACTGTAATACCCATTCGGCATCAACTGCACAGCAATCGACTCAAGCAAATACCCCAGATGCGGGTGCTTGTACAAGCTGAAAACCATTTCAAATGGTTCTTTAGTATTTACACGGATGTTTCCCATATTCTAAACAGAATATCTAGCAAAGGTAGGGTAAATTTTGATGGGCAAAACGGAGATAAGGGGATTTTTTAAAGATATTCTTAATGCAAGGGGCTAGCGTCCCCACCTCCGTTTCACTTCTGTGGGCAAGTAGGGTTTAGTTATTCGTTTCACTCATGAGATCGCTTCGCTAAGTTAAGTCGGAAATGTTTCGTTTTTTCGTTCTATATATCACATTCGCATTCACACCCACTCTCATCTCGGGTGGTGCAATAAGAAATATTTAATTATTTCGTTTTCGAGCTCAGGGGTGAAAAACACCCCTGAGACATTATTAAATTTAATTAAATCATCGTTTCACGAATGACCTCGCCCCGATGGGAGCGGCAGCCCTGTGTAAATTTGTGACAATGCATAAGCGTGTATTGCTGGGCGCGCGGCAGTAAGCCAAGTAAAACACATGCTCATGCTGGCACAAAATCGCAGGCTATAGCAAACAGCGGGAAAAAGCGACCACTGAAAAACGATTTTCTCAATTTCTCATTTTCTCAATAACCAAACTCCCCTTGCCTTTCTTTCCTTTTAATCCGATATTTGCATCTTTATTTTAAATGCAAAGAATTTCAAACTACATCAATGGCGCCTTGCAAAGTCCTGTCAAGTCTTTGTATTTGGACAATTACAACCCTGCTACAGGTGCCGTGTATTCCTTGATTCCAGATAGTGATGAAGCCGATGTTGATTTGGCGTACACCCATGCCAATGAAGCCTATAAAACCTGGCGTTTAACCTCTTTGGAGGAGCGCTTTATGGTGCTTAACCGCATTGCTGAACTAATTGATAAAAACAACGATGAATTGGCCCTTGCCGAGAGTATAGACCAAGGAAAACCGGTGTGGTTGGCTAAAAATGAAATGACCCGTTCGGCGCAAAACTTCCGCTTTTTCGCTACTGCCGCTATGCAGTTTGCTTCTGAAAGCCACAACATGGAAGGCCAAGCCATTAACTATACCTTGCGTCAACCTATTGGTGTGGTTGGCTGTATCAGTCCTTGGAACCTGCCTCTGTATTTGTTTACCTGGAAAATTGCGCCAGCCTTAGCGGCTGGAAATTGTGTGGTGGCCAAGCCCTCTGAAATAACGCCTATGACTGCCTTTCTTTTGTCTAAAATTTGCATGGACGCTGGTCTTCCTGCAGGTGTTCTCAATATTGTACACGGTCTTGGTCCTAAAGTGGGATCAGCCTTGGTGTCTCATCCAAAAATTAAAGCCATTTCTTTTACCGGTGGCACCTCTACAGGCAAACACATTGCTTCCGTTGCAGCGCCGATGTTTAAGAAATTAAGTCTTGAGCTTGGTGGCAAAAACCCGAACATCATTTTTGCCGATTGCGATTTTGAAAAAGCCCTAAAAACCACTGTGCAAACCTCTTTCCTTAACCAAGGTGAGATTTGCCTTTGCGGTTCACGCATATTTATAGAACGCCCTATTTACGAAAAATTTAAAGCAGCATTGTTGCTTGAAGTGAGTAATTTACAAGTGGGCAATCCATTGCTCAAAGAATCACGCATTGGTGCCATTGTGAGTAAATTGCATTTTGAAAAAGTTTTGTCTTACATCGAATTGGCAAAGCAAGAGGGTGGGAGCATACTAATAGGTGGAACATCTTTAAAAATAGATGGCCATGAAAACGGTTGGTACATTGCGCCAACAATTATCGAAAATCTTGCCTACGATTGCCGTTGCAACACCGAAGAAATATTTGGACCAGTGGTGAGCATTATGCCTTTCGACTCAGCCGATGAAGTGCTCGAAATGGCCAATTCTAGCGACTACGGTTTGGCATGCACCATATGGACCCAAGACATCGGCAAAGCCCACAACATGGCTGCAAATATCCAAAGTGGAATTGTATGGATTAACTGCTGGTTGTTGCGCGACTTGAGAACCCCTTTCGGTGGCGTTAAACAGAGTGGTGTAGGCCGGGAAGGTGGTTGGGAAGCCATGCGCTTTTTTACCGAACCTAAGAATGTATGTATTAAATTGTAATCTCAAGCCTTGAATAAAACCATCGATTTAAAAACATTGCAAACAGGCGATTTTATCACCCTTGCCCGCGCCATTTCTTTGGTGGAGAACAATCTGCCGGCTGGTAAAGACTTGCTTAACGCTTTGCCCTTCGATGTGCACGTGCCGGTTGTTGGACTCACAGGTCCTCCAGGCGCTGGCAAAAGCAGTTTGGTGAATGCCTTGGTCGACCACCTTTTAAAACAAAATAAAAAAATAGGTATACTGGCTGTTGACCCGACCTCGCCATTTAATTTTGGTTCTTTGTTGGGCGACCGTATCAGACTTGCTTCGCATTTTAACAACCCAAACGTGTACATCCGCTCTCTGGCTACCCGCGGCAGTTTGGGCGGATTGTCAGCCCGAATTTTCGAAATCTGCGATGTGATGAAACACGCAGGGTTTGATCTTATTCTCATCGAAACCGTTGGCGTTGGGCAGAGCGAAGTCGAAATTGCCGGATTGGCCGACACCACCGCGGTGGTAATGGTTCCTGAGGCAGGCGACGAGGTGCAAACCCTAAAGAGCGGACTCATGGAAATTGCCGATGTGTTTGTTGTAAACAAGTCAGACCGCGATGGTGCCGACCTTTTTGTACGCAACCTTTCGGCTTTGGTTCATCAAAAAGAGGCAGGAAATTGGTCGATCCCTGTACTGAAAACCGTTGCCACCACATTTACTGGGATATCCGAATTCTGGGATGCCTTGCAAGCCCACAACCAATTGAACATCGATCCAATACGACAAAACCATTTGAAAACTGAAAAAGCCTTTCAGTTGATCCTTCAAAACAAAATGGTCAAAATCGACAAACAAGAACTTTTTAATAAAATCAGTGCTGAGTCAAACAAAAACGGATTTAATCTGTATCAATTTCTCAGCAAAGAATATTTAACATGATTACCATATTAAGCGGCTCGCCGCGAAAAAACAGCAATACCCTTCGTGTGGCAAAGGCCATACAAAACCATATACAAAGTTTAAGCAACGAGGAGACTGCACACGTCATAGATTTCAACCAATTTGATATTCCATCTATGAACGCTGGGCGTGTGGATCCCAATAATTTAACGGAATTTCAAGCCAATTTGTTTAATTCCTGCAAAGAATCAGACCTGATTTTTGTTTTGACCCCCGAGTACAATTGGTTTCCAAGTGCCGAAATAATTCAGATGGTGCACACCATGGCGGCCCCTGCATTTAAAGACATGTGGAATAACAAAGTGTTTGCAACCTGTGGCACTTCAAATGGCCGCGGTGGACGTATGCCAGCGGTTCAGCTTAGTTATACAATTAATAAAATCCTCAATATTTTCAATTGTGAAAGCATGGTAAGTCCTAAGATATTCGAATCGCAGTTTACCGATAAAGCACTCGACGAGAACGGTCTGTCCTTGGGCAACACCGAGTTTATGGCTGGACTCGAGGCTTTCGTGGCATTCAATTTAAAATTGAAAAACCGCTGGCGAAATACTGAGAATTAATTTTTAGCGCCTATTTCCTGCTTTCTGTTTTAGTCGGCTGCCTACTGGCTTGTTTTGTATGCCCTTTCAGGGGCTTATGCCAGTCGCCCTTTCGCGACAACAAAACCTACGCAAGTATTCAGCCGAGCTGCCACGCCAAGCAGGGGCGGGCATTGCGGTGATTATTTGCTTTTGTAATTTGCCAATCTCATTTTTTTGCCCTAATCTTGCTGCAAGTTTTGGGGTGCAATACCAATTGCTGAGATAATACCCACATAACCCGGATAAGCGTAATTGCTGCGACGGGGAAAACAGATTTTTTATCATGCCTGGCTTTAGGCTTGCTATTCCAAAACCAATTTTATTTAAAAATTTGTATGAAAAAACAAGCTGTTTTATTGGGCATTCTATTTTGCCTTTTCTCAAATGTTGTCCTGGCTCAGCAAAAGCCAATGTACAAACTCTCTTGTACCGTTAAAGTTCCTGAAAATTTAGAACTCGAATCCTACACCATTCAGGTGCTCGATACGGCAATGAAACTAAAAAAAGAGTCTATTGGGGCTGCTGAGTTTTTACTTCCTTATGGTGTCTACTATCTTGAAATACTTGCTCCAGGCTTCAGACATGAAAGGACACGCGTGTTTTTGAAAAGCGATGATTCTGTAGCAATTATATTGCTGGAAAATGTTATTGATCAACAAAACCATACCGTTAAAGCCATTCAAGTGCGCGAAAAAAATGGTTATGCCTTCACACCCGTTACTGCCAAGCAACTTTCCAGAATCAACCTAGGGCAAGATTTTACCTACCTCATTGGCAATACACCTTCTGCTATTACAACCAGCGATGCCGGTGCTGGGGTAGGTTATACAGGGATTAGAATTCGTGGCAGTGATGCAACCCGAATAAACGTAACCATCAACGGTATTCCCATTAACGATGCTGAAAGCCATGGGGTGTTTTGGGTCAATATGCCCGACCTGGCTTCTTCAACTTCTTCGGTGCAAATCCAAAGGGGTGCCGGTAGCAGTACCATAGGCAGCGGGGCTTTTGGTGCCAATATTAACATCCAAAACATGAGTCAATCGGCTAAGCCTTTCCTTCAATTGCAACAATCTGCAGGTTCGTTTAATACCTTCAAATCGACCATGCAATTTGGAACCGGTATGCTGGGTAAGTTCAATTTTACTGGCCGCTTGTCTAAAGTAAACAGCGATGGGTATTTAGACCGCGCAGCCAGCGACCTCAAAGCTTTCCAATTTAATTTGAGCTACACACAAAAAACATGGAGCATCACGGCCCTTGCTTTTGGTGGTAAAGAGAAAACCTACCAATCGTGGTATGGCACCCCAGAGTCGCGCATTAAAAACGATGTGCAAGGGATGAAGGATTATGCCGACAGAAATTACTTGAGTGCTGCCGACCGCAACAATTTGTTAAACAGTGATAGAACCCACAACTATTATACGTACAAAAACCAAACGGACAACTATTGGCAGAACCATTACCAATTGCACCTGTTTAAAAAGGTGAACAACAAATTGAATCTTAAATCATCTTTCTTCACCAGCACGGGTAAAGGTTTTTACGAAGAGTACAAATCGGATGCTGGCTTTTCGAATTATGGAGTGGCCAATTATACCAACAATGGAGATACCGTTTTAAACAGTGATCTGGTAAGACAGCGTTGGTTGGACAATATCTTCTACGGCAACTTTAGCAGCTTAAACTACAAAAACAGAAACATAGACTTCATTGCCGGTGTCAGCATCAGCCAGTACGATGGCAAACACCATGGCGATGTTATTTGGGCCGCCATCGCTCAACCTTTTGGCAAAGACTACAGATACTACCAAAGCAAAAGCAAAAAAACAGAATTTAATACCTTTGCTAAATTAAACTACCGCTTGTCTCCAAAGCTGCAAGCAGATGCAGAATTCCAATTGCGCAATATCCAATATTCAGGTTCTGGAAACGACAACGATTTAAAAGCCATTCAATTTGATGTTAACCATGTATTCATGAATCCTAAAGTCTCTACGGTTTATGAATTGAATTCTAAATCGTGGATCTATTCTAGTTTCAGTGTGGCCAATAGAGAACCTGTGCGCAGCGATATTATTGACAACACCAAGACCGAGCAACCAAAAGCTGAAAATTTAAAGGATTTCGAATTGGGCTATGTTCTTAAGGAGAAGTCGAAAATGTTTCAGTTTAACTTCTACAATATGCAATACATAAACCAATTGGTTTTAACAGGCGAACTCAACGATGTTGGAAGCTCTTTGCGCAGAAATGTAAAGAACAGTTATAGGAGAGGCATAGAATTAATCGTTCAATACCCTTTGATTCAAAAATCGAAATTCAATTTGAATCTAGATGCCAATCTGAATTTAAGTGCCAATAAAATAAAAGTGTTTGAGGATGTCTATTCCAATTACGACAGCAGCACGCTTGTAAAAGACCTTTATATGAATACAGATATCGCCTATTCTCCAAATGCTATTGCTTTCCTTGGACTGAATTTTCACCACCAAAGCAATTTTGACCTTCAAACCAATATTAAATATGTAGGTCCGCAATACCTCGATAATACTTCTAATGCCTCAAGGAAATTGGATGCTTATTACACCATAAATATGGGTTTGCAGAAAACATTTACCTTGAAAAGCCAGTCGCAGCTTGTGTTCAAGGCCTTATTAAATAACATAAATGGTGTTTTTTACTCAAACAACGGCTATACTTTCAAATATGTGTATGGAGGCAAATTGATCACCGAGAATTTTTATTACCCTCAAAGTCGAATTAATTTCATGATTGGTCTCGATTTTAAATTTTTATAGTGTTTAGCTAAATAATAGTTTATTTAAACAAAAAATAAGAGCAAGTACTACTTGCTCTTATTTTTTTTAACTTTTTGTAATTGCATAAAACAAATCGCTTATCTAAGCTTGGTTTTTGTTCAAGTGTATTTTAGCACAGTTTTAACAGAATGGTAATTTTAGTCGGCTTGGTTTTGGCTAAACAAGCCCGAAAAAATGCAGTATCTTCGCACCTCTTGTTTTTTAAATTAAAAGAATATCGAAACACTGTAAAAAGTATTGCCAAATTGGCCATTCCTATTACCATTGGACAATTGGGATTGGTTTTAATGGGATTTGCTGATGTTGTTATGTTGGGCCGATACAACACAGTTTCTATGAGCTCAGCCGGTGTCGGAAATGCAGTGTTTTTTCTGCTGTCATTAATTGGTGTTGGAACTTTGTATGCAGTGAGCACAATTATCTCAATTGCAGATGGTGAGGGCAAGCCGCAACAAGCAATTCCGGTTTTCTTTTCTTCAATATGGGTAAGCTTTATCTTGAGTGCTTGTCTAATGGGGCTTAATCTTATATTGTACTACAATTTTGCTTGGTTTGGGCAAAGCCCTGCCATTACTGATTTGGCCAGAGAATATTTGTGGATAGTGAATTTCTCATTGCCTGCTTTGCTTTTTTTTAACAATGGCAAACAAGTTATGGATGGCCTTGGCAAAACCCAAATTTCAATGTATGTCACCTTCTTTGGCCTTTTGTTAAATGTTTTACTAAATAATGCCTTGATATTTGGCAAATATGGGGCGCCTGAAATGGGTATGGCCGGAGCCGCATGGGCAACAGTTATTGCCCGCTATGCCATGGCTTTATTAATGCTGATCTGGGTCTGGTATCATCCGCGGTTTATTGAACTCAAAAAAATCAAAAGAGAGGTAAAATCTTATGTTTTGTCTATTTTTAGAATTGGATTTCCTGTAGGGTTTACCTATTTCTTCGAAATTGCTGCCTTTTCGTTTGCCTTAATCTTAGCTGGTCGAATCTCTGAATTGCATTCAGGAGCGCATCAAATAGCGATTAATTTAGCTTCTATTACCTATATGTTTGTGCTGGGAATTTCAGCAGCTTCAAGTATCGTAGTTGGGAATCATTATGGAGCTAAAGACGCGCTTGGAGTTCGCAAGGCAGGCTTTGCTGCTATTGGCTTAACCATTTTCATTGAGCTTGTGTTTGCCGTAATGTTTATGGTGTTTAACCGAGAAATCCCTTTGATATATACCGACGATGTCAAACTGTTAGCCATGACTCCTTCTTTGATAATACTTGCTGCCTTTTTTCAAATTAGCGATGGTCTCCAAGCGGTTGGTGCTGGTGCTTTGCGTGGAATTAAAGACACCAAAACAACTGGCATCATTGCCCTGATTTCCTATTGGTTATTTATGATGCCGGGTGCTTATTATCTTTGTTTTGAACTTAAAATGGGCATAGAAGGTATCTGGATTGCTTTTGTAATTGGGCTTAGTTTTGCTGCCACTTTGCTTTTATATCGTTTTAATTATAAAACCAAAGCCAAGCGCCTGGTGTTTGAAGATGAATCTTAATTTCTTTACATTTGTTTTAATTTTATGTGCAAACTGTTTTATTTTTTTATTGCTTTAACAGCCCTGCTTCTGATCACTCCATCAACGGATGCTCAATCGACTCTGCTGCTCAATTATTCTTTGTCGATTGAACCAACTGTAGGAAACAGATTGATAAGCTATAAGGGCAATTATCCGCAATCTTTTAAGGATTCAATTCAGAAAGTAGATCGAAGCCGCGACGCTATTTCAATGGCATTTATGGTGTCTACAAAATTCAAATCTAGAAACCGATTTTATATTGGTTTGCAATTTCAGAATTTCGGATTTACCCGTAAAAAGGATAATTTACGTTTTTTGGATACCATTCATCCTGAAATAGGAATAATGAACGACTTGTCTCAAACTGGCGGCGCTTATGTTGACTTTAATTACAGATATGCCTATTTGGCTATCCCAATTTTGTTCTCTCAACAGATTTCTTCCAAAAAGAAACCCAATACAACCGTTCACTTGATTTATGGAGGTTCAATATCGGCCTTAATGAAGCATGATATTAGAGCAGTTCTGCATGGTTTTTCTACCAGAGGAAATCAAAAAGTTTACACATTTAAAAATCCATCTGAAAATGTTGACCGCATTAATGTGAATCTCCATGCTGGTTTGCGCATTGAAAATATGCTTTACAACAAAAGCACTTGGGTTTTTGTTCAGCCAGAAATATTTGTTCCAACTTTGAATGCAAATTCTAGCAATGAGAGGCATCACCTTTGGGCAATAGGTCTGCAAGTTGGTGTGTATTATATGCCCCAGTTTAAAGACGATAAAAAATAGCATGAGAGCTATCATTCAAAGGGTAAGGCATTCGTCTGTGAGCATTAATGGTGCAACCCATGCCCATATCGGCAAAGGTTTTTTAGTTTTGCTCGGAATCGAAGAAGCCGATACCCAAGAAGATCTTATTTGGTTAAGCAATAAAATTATTGGGTTGCGTATATTCAATGACGCAAATGAAAAAATGAATTTGTCAATAAGCGACATACAAGGTGAAATATTACTGGTGAGTCAATTTACACTTTTTGCTTCGACGCATAAAGGCAATCGCCCTTCATTTATTAGAGCGGCTCGATCTGAGCATGCCATTCCTCTCTACGAACAATTTATTTCACAATTGAAAAACACGTTTCCGCAAAAAGTTCAAACAGGTGTTTTTGGCGCCGATATGCAAATTGAATTGGTAAACGATGGGCCAGTAAGCATTGTAATCGATTCAAAAGTTAAAGAATAGCAATCCTTTCTTGCAGGCTAAAGCAGGCGGTCTTATTTTTTGACAGTCAATCCTTATCATAATTTATCTCTAAAATTTTCCCAATTCAAATACCTATATTTGCCCCGATTTATGGTGATTCAAGTTTTAAAATCAAAGATACACAACGTAAAAATTACTTTTACAGAACTCAACTACATTGGCAGCATAACCATTGATGAAGATCTGTTGGATGCAGCAAATATGATAGAAAATGAAAAGGTTCTAATTGTAAACAACAACAATGGCGAACGCTTTGAAACCTATATTATTAAAGGTGAAAGAGGGTCTGGTGTTGTTGGTTTAAATGGTGCCGCTGCTAGGAGAGGAATGCTTGGCGACGAATTAATAATCATTAGTTTTGCAAGCATGGATTTTGAAGAAGCCAAAACGCACAAACCTTGGCTGGTGTTCCCCAATAAATTCAACAAACTTTGAAGATGAATAAAAAGGAAATAATCAAATACCTCATTTTTGCATCCTTAGGTGTATTGATTGTTTATTTTATTCAAAAGAACTTTACATTTAGTGAGTTTTTGCGCAACATAAAAATGGCTAAGATACAATATGTGATTCTCTCTGTATCCATGGGTGTTGTTGCTGTTTATATTCGTGCTTTGCGTTGGCAGTTGCTGCTCGAACCTATGGGTTATAAAACCAATCTTGGCAATGCCTACCATTCCACCATGAGCGGTTATTTGGTCAATCTTGGCATTCCCCGATCTGGTGAAGTTTTACGCTGTGCCATGTTGGCTAAAACAGATAAGGTGCCATTAAATGTCTTGGTTGGTACGGTATTAAGCGAACGAATACTTGACTTGCTTATGCTGGTTTTGGTTGTGTTTGGTGCCGTTTTACTGCAGTTTGATTTGCTTTATGGCTACATATACGAAAATGTTATAGTTAAGTTAAGGGACAATAGTTTGGTACTCATAATCGCCTCAATAATTGGCGTCTTAGGTTTGGTCTTTGTCTTAAATGCCAAGCGTTTCTTTAGAGCAGATTCAGGAATTGGAAAAATGTTCTTAGGGTTTTTTGATGGTATAAAAAGTGTATTCACGCTTAAAAAACCAATTTTATTTATTGCTTACACCATCGGTATTTGGGTTTGCTATTGGTTAACGACCTACTCTATTTTAATGGCCTTTGATTTCACCGAAAACTTAGGTGTTGATGGTGCTCTATCCACTCTTGTATTTTCTACTATTGGTGTTATTATTCCTGCCCCTGCTGGTGGTGCTGCCATTTACAGTATTTACTTTGGGCTCAACCAAATTTATAGTATTCCAATTGCCCAAGCAAAAGCTATTGCAATTGTGATGTTCTCGAGCAGCATTATCATGATCATAATCGCTGGAACTATTTCTTATATAATTATGGCTAAAAGGACCA
>JGI12421J11937_10000979_pt1 | contig 11439 bp, 9 predicted proteins | sample LakErihyJuly2011_2_FD_11937 | JGI IMG/M metagenome (IMG submission 11937)
TCATTCTTGGCATTCGCTGCATTTGCTGCTGCATTATTATCATAGATATTATCATAATTTACTACACCGCTATCGCGGCTATCGCGGCTATCGCGGATATCCCGATTATCGTATATTATATTAGGGTTTGCTTCGTGATAATATAGTATGTTTTTAGGGATATTCTTTTTAACCAAGTATTGCGTAAATAGCAATTCATTCCCGTCATCTACAAATTTATCAGACAATTCATTAATATAATCATATTTTGTATGTAAAAGGGTATTTGCATACCAACCATTTATACCTTCCTTTGTAAATATAGGTATCTCTTCTAATATTATTTGTATTTTCTTAGTTTTTTTATTGTCTTCTTCAAACATATCTAATAAGGTTTTAATGAAAGTCGCGCGAGGTTTTTTAGAAAACTCTTGTAGTTCGCGCAAATCTCGCATATTGCTGCCCTTGCTCTCTAGCAAAACTAATAATTTATTTTTGACTAGTAGCCTCGCTTCTGCCCATCTCTTTATAACATTAGCGTTTCTATCACTATATTCTTCAAACTCGCTCTTTTTCCCAAAAAGAATTATTTGACCATCGCCGTTATCTCTGTGAATTGTAAGCGTATTCTTCATTAATTCGCTGGTTCGCTGATAATTTACTCCGATATCTAATGTAATACCAAAATCCTTGAGCATATTGATTTTATTTTCAAACTTAGCATATACCTTATTTATGATTGTTAAATTATAGGTATCTCCTATTATATCATCTAAGAAAACCACATTATTAATATTAAGTTCCTTCATTAAATACGGCAGTATAATAGTGCCTTGTTGCTTAAAACGTATTAAAATGTTGTTCTTTAACATTATCTTGTCTATCGTATAATTATCATTAATTATTATGGTCTCAATGCTATACTTTAAACTTTGGTCTTTGATTAGATTATTTATATATTTTAAATTGCTAAATATGTTGTCCTTGCTTTTGTTATTGGGATGGTAATTGATAATATTCTTGATATTTGGGTAATCGCTTAGCAGCATATGTTTTTTCTCCATATTAATTGTTTTTATTATTAGAGGTTCGTAGAAATAAATATTATCGCGGTCTTTCATAATCTCATATAATTTGTTATCCCTATGCTTATTATTATCGTCATTGTTCCCATTTGCCTTCCATTTCTCTTTCAATATCATTATTATCTCGGGTTTCTTTTGTAATCCATAGTATGATATTATGTCCCCAATATACTCGGGAACTATTAAATCAATGCTAGGTATTATATTAGCCGTATTAATGGTATTCTCCCATACAATCAATAATTTCTTATATACAAAGGCTATCAAGCTATATAAATATTGCACACCTTTATCTTCTGGATAATTATCGGATGAAATATATTCTATGAATTTCTTGTATGATTTATAAATATACAAGAGACGCGATATTTTAAATACATCCTTTTCTTTTTTACTATCAAACTTAGGNAGTTCAATATTTATTTTGCTTTTCTTATTAATGATATACAAATGCCTCTTTAATTCTCTATATAAGTCCTTGTTATACTCATATAATACTGGCTCGCTATCGCCGAAATCCTTGCATATATTCCCATTATCAAGCGACAAATAAGATAGGATATCTAGTTTATTTTTAACATTTTCTATAAAAGTCTCCTTCGTTTCATCTACTAAATATGCGATGGTATTTATTATATTGTCATATCTATTGCCGTATTTTTCAGGGATTTCGTCGATATTAATTAACCCCTTCCTTAATATACACCTCTTCTTATTGATATTATTAGGCGACCTACAGGCATCTAGGTATTCCTTGTAATTGGTTGGATACAATATTTTGTATAATTCTTCAGGTATATCTCCAAATCGTTTATTATAATATATTGGGTAGTTCTTCATAATATAATTCTTGTCTTTGTCTGCTTTGCTATCCGCTGAAGCTACTTTAGCCGCTTTGCTGTCCACGTTGTTAGCAGTATTAACGGCTTTAATTAATTTTTTACCACAGCAAGGTATATTATCCTTTTTCTTTAAATATACATATCTAGGCAAATTCTTGTTTTTCATTTCATCATTTAGCCGCATTGGGGTTTCATCGGCTATAGGACATTTTGCATTAGGGTTTCCCTCGTCCAGCGGCACATTACTTTTAGGGCACCATAAGCGCGGGCATATATAATAGTTATTATTATGCACTATGGAATTATCAAAATGCTTATTCAAGCCCTTCTTTTCAAAATCAATGTATTCTTCTTTCGATAGCGGGATGGGCTGCTTCACCTTCTGGCATTTGCGCGATTTATTATTATCATTCCATAATTCCTTGTCGGCGTTTTTCAATTTGTTAATTAAATAATTCTTAGTGTCATCTTTGTTTCCTCCGCTTGTTTCGCTACTCGAAGAAAGGTATCTATTTTGTATCCGTATATCAACAACAGGCGAATGCGAGTTGTCGCCGTCTTGCTTATCGGACGTTATATCATCCCCTGTAGATTGCTTAACCTTAATGGTTTTTTCTATTATTTTTGATACCCAAAATTCTAAACTTTCAAATTCGAAGAAAGATTTCGCATTTTTAATATCAACCATATATCCACTAGCCTCCTTTTTAACAATAATTTTGGTATCCTGAATATCTGCGGCATCTTTAACGTTTATCTTGATGTTATTGATGAGCGCGTCATCCTTTATCTTTTTATCAACCGCCCCTCTGTCTTTGTAGTTTGCCGTTCTTTTATAGTAATACTCATTATCTTTAAGTTCTGTAAAGATAGACGACGCTTTAATCTCGCCTTTCAAATCATCAAACTTGGTTTTGTGGGCATTATATTTTACGCGAGCGTTTATGGTCTTTTCCTTTAATACAATGTCTATATTCAAAACCTTATTTATATATGCATTCAGTTCTCCTACATATTTTAGTATATCATTAATCATTACCCCATTGTCGATTTGGTAATTAAAAGTTAGATTAATAATACCTGTTGCATATATTGTAATCACAATGTTTTTACTATAATATATATTTATACATTCTTTAACGTCATTATTTAGTTTGAATATTCTACTTAATTCTTTCCTGTTTTTAAAAGCGTGTTTCTTGTATAGCTTGTAATATGCCTTGTTAAAGTTATTATTAATGTATTGGATTAAATGTATTTTATTGGTTGTAGATAAAGTATCAAAAATTACTATCAAAGACGGCATATCAGTTATGTAAGCGCCGAATACAACATTGTAATACTCTTCAGACAATTTCTGATTATTCACAATGTTCAATTTATATAGTTCGATTATCTTGCTATCACTAGCAGCCTTATAGGTATTGCTTTTAAATCGGACATTATCATAATAATACTTATTATCAAAATCAAAATCGCTTTTAAATACTATATTAATTACGTCGGTTGTATCAAATAATTCCTTAGACTTACTATATTTTTTATCTATAGGCTCATTTATTTCGTCTGACTTCCTGTCTGTAGATTTAAAGGGATTAATGTCATAACCTTTCCATTTAATAGCCCCGATGTCATACAAGAATGGCTCGTCTTTCACCCAAACATAATAGGGGGCTTTATCATCGTGTTGTTTGCTACCTTTATTTATATTATTTATATAATGTGCTATTTTATTGATGGCATCTTCTTTGCTACTATCCTGAAATATATAGTCATTGATAACATTGATTGATGCATTATAAGTATTACCTGTATCGGTGTCAAAGACGTATTTAATGAAGTCCTTGCTATTTACCCATTTATTGACATAAACAGGTTTTATTATATTCATTAATTAATATTTTATATATCTAATAAAATATGAAGAAAATCATATTTTTTTATTGAAATCTTAATATAGAAGACTTATAAAAATAAAAATTATAATGAGTATTTCAAATCTGCTTAATACGCTAGAAAATATCAAGCACGAATATTTAATACAAACTTTGGAAAAGTATACTGAGCAATTAACTGCGGAAGATATCAAAAAGAAGGAAGATGAGCGAAAGGCACAAGATGACCTAACAAAATCTAAGGAAGATATTAAGAAGGCTGAGGATGCTAAGAAGACTGAAGATGCTAAGAAGGCAGAGGATGCTAAAGTAGCGAAAGCGGCTGAGGATGCTAAAGTAGCGAAAGCGGCAGATGATAAGAAAGCAGCGGATGCTAAGAAACTTTCTCCAGATGCAAAGAAATTTGAAAATAATATTATGGATACTTTAAAATGGGTATTCGTAGGCATTGGTCTCTTTTTATTTGTATTAGTTATACTTGGATTTGCATATTGGTTTATGTATAGCGGGGCTGATACAAACAAGGAACAAGGTGTTGTTCAGGACAATGATGATGTTCAACCCGCTATTTACCCTCGCAATCCTTATAGCAATGCAAATAATGCGAATAATGCGAATAATGCTAATAATATAAATAATCCTAATAATGATTATAATCCTTATTCTAGTTCTTCCTCCGTATCTGCAAATGCCGCAAATCCTTCTAACGAACCTATGAATGCATATTCTAGTTCTTCCTCCGTATCTGCTAATATTCCCGCAAATCCTGCTAACGAACCTATGAATGCATATTCTAGTTCTTCCTCCGTATCTGCGAATGCTGCGAATGCTGCGAATGCTGCTAATGCTGCTAATGCCGCGAATAATGGATTAGGTAATGAAAAAGAGAAAAGTTATTCAATGTTTTCATTCCTTTCACAAGCAAGTAATAAGGATGTTGTTCCTGTTGACCCACTTGCACAAGTAGCGCCTGTAGCACAAGCAGCACCTGTAGCGCCTCAAGCAACACCACTTCAAGCAGCGCCAGTAGTGCCTGTGGCACCATATACATCAACAATAATAAACGTTGATAAATCGATATCATCTATACCTTTGGCTAATGCTGCGAATGCTAAAGAGGTAGGGAAGTAAAAAATAAGCAATGCATTTCCTTATAGCATACTGCTATATAGCATATTGCTATTATTATAATAATTTTTCATATAATAGCTTATATATATACCTATTATTATACCAATACCAAGAAACATAAAAGTATTTGATAACAAATAATAGGCGACATAAGCGATTATAACAAATATTAAAGAATTATAATAGCCCAAATATTCTGTTAGCCAAAACAAATAGTTTAGCATTATCTATATAAATTTTAATATTTTAAATTATTAGCGGTTTAATGTGTCCCACGCGAATATCAGTATTAATCATAATATGATAACCTGCTTGCGTTAGTTTCCTGCAAAAACTAACATCTTCGCTGCAAATATCGCGAATTACTGAGCCATCCTCTTTCTGAATAGTAAGAATTTCCGAGTCAAAGAATGGATACTTGATTTTCTCAAACACCTCCTTTTTAATAGCCATAAAACCCATACCGCTATAAACAACAGGGTAATATTTGATGTTTGTCTCTTCTTTCCACTTTTCAATCTCTTCAGGTGTTACAAATTGAAATGTTCCCTTCTCCTTAAAGTAGGTCTGATCCCAATCCTTGACGAATGCATAATTAACTAAATCAGACATTCTATACATTCCTGCGACGATGGGATGTTCATCCGTAGCTTCAATTAATTTGATGATTTGTTCGTAAGTGAATACGATATCACTATCGATAGTAATCCAAACGTCGAAATCTTGCCCATTAAATGGCTTCTGGTCTTCGCCTCGCAATACGTCGAGCCCAAGCGTAGCCATCCTTACAAACGGAACATAAGAGCCTGTTGCTGGCGAAATCATAATATCATAGCGACGTGTTTCCCACAATCTGCTAATCGTCGCAGTCCAAGCAATTAAGAATTTGGAACTAAAGTTATCGCCCGGAAGAGCGAATACAATCTTTTTTACTGGCTGAGGTGGCACAGGGGCTGGTTCTGAAGGTGGCGCAGGTGGCGCATCAGCAATCGCATTATCCGCAATCGCATTATCCACAACCGCATTATCATCAACTATCGACATTATTATTATAATTAGTAATATAATTAATATTCTTATATATTTTTTTTGCAATCTTTTACATTTGTAAAAGGAAAATATAAAAATTGATATAAAATATATATAATATAAATAATAAATAACATACAATGTCTTCAGACGAACACAATATGCTTACTTATGATATTGAACTGGATAGTAATTCGCCACGATGCGGACAGCCTAGTAAAATTAAGAAACTGCTAAAGCCCCATCAATTAGCGTGTTTATACAAGGCAATTTATATGGAAAACGTCGGTTCAATAACATATCAGAATAGTTCATATAATAGNGATGCTAATTTAAGGAATATCCCGCATTCCATCAAGATATCCACGAATATCGGTATTATTGGGGATATTGTAGGATACGGCAAAACTCTAACTGCCCTATCAATTATTGCACATAATCCATTAGATAAAATACACGTCAATAATACGAGGGTTCATAGTTTCCATAGCGCAAAAGCATATAATTATTTTACCGCAGTATCCGAAAATGTAAGTTTGCCAAATTTGGATAATATGATTAACTCGACGCTTATTATCGTTCCGCGCGGACCCGTCTATGTTCAATGGGAGAAAACATTGAAGGAAGCTACAGACCTCAAGTATATTGCCATAGATGACTTGAACTTTATTAAGAAAAATCTGCCGCATTCTAAGAAAAATAATGAGCGCCAAATTATAGATTACTTCAATCAATTCGATGTCGTTCTCATTAAAAATACTACATTGGATAGATTTTTAACTTATTATAACTGCCCTATTTCTAATACAAAGCATTTCATATATAACTGGAAGCGAATTATGATTGACGAGTGCCACGATATTATCAACAAGATTGAAATATTCAGCTACCTGTTTATATGGCTAATCAGCGGCACGTATTTTAATATGTGTAGCAAGATATCCTCGTCATCCTATTCGCAATACTATAATATCAAGGAAATACTTAGAGAAGATTATATTAATTATATTTTAGTGAAATGCAATAAGGATTTTGTCAAGGATAGTTTCAAGATACCGCCTATTGTCGAATATTATCATCTTTGCAAAATGTCTAAATATCTGAAGATTATCAAGAAATATATCAGCAGTGCTATATTAGACAAGATTAATGCAAACGATATCTCAGGGGCTATCAAAGATTTAGGAGGTAAAAATGAGACGGAAGAAGGCATCGCTACATTGATTTGTGCAGATATGAATAAGAACCTATCGAATAAGCAGAAAGAGCGTGAATATATAGCGGGTCTCGATATTGCAGAAGACACGAAAGCGACACGGCTTAAAACTATTGATAATGAAATTGTGATTATCGAAGGGAAAATCAAGGATTTGACTGAGCGAATTACGGAAATCAATAGTAAAATCTGCTCTATCTGCTTGGATAATGTCTCGCAGCCTATTATATTAGAATGCACCCATATATTCTGTGGTGGATGCCTATTTAACTTTCTCAATGCGAATACCTATTGCTCAGCTAATAAAAAATGCCCTGATTGTAGGGCTGAAATTAAAAGCACTGCTGACCTAACTGCGATTGTTAGCGCAGTAGCAAGTAATAAAGAAGCAGATAACACAAATGATATAGTGCCCGCTGAAGATAATGCTAGTAAAATAGGAAAGGGAATTCTAAGTAAAGAGGATACTTTGTTAGAAATCATTAAAAATAAGCCTGAAGGGAAGTTTATAGTATTTAGTAGGGTAGATGTATTTACTAAAATTATCAAATTATTAGTATCAAATGGTATTACCTTTGCTGAATTAAAAGGAAATACTGCGCATATGATGAATGTTTTAAAAGATTTTAAAAATGGCAGCATTAACGTTATCTTATTAACCACGCAGTATGCTGGGTATGGTATCGATATTAATTATGCAACGGATGTAGTAATCTTTCACTCAATGGCAGTAGATAAGCAACAGGCTATTGGGAGGGCGCAAAGAGTAGGACGAACAAATAATTTGATTGTGCATAACTTATGCTTTGAACACGAGTTAGAAGAAAACAATCAAGTAATTGCTATGTAATGAAATAATGAATGTAATGTAAAAAATAGTATAATACCTACCTATGTCTATCTACATCTACCTATGATTATCTATTTTTATCTACGTATCATAATTTATTTTTATTTTTTCATAATTGTTCTGTATTTATATCTAATGCCTCAAACTATCAAGGTATTGCTGCCTTTCGTAGCGTTTGTATTCTTCGGTTTCCTTACGAGGAACAAGGCGGTATGGATTTACGTAGTTGTCGCGATTGTTGCGATTGTCGCGATTGTTGCGATTGACGGGAGGGGGGCTATAGAAGAACGACAATATCCAAGCCATCATATGCCCAGTGAAGATGATGAGTAGGATGGTGAAAAGGAACAAATCGAAGAATGTCATTGTGCTTTGCTTCTTCTTTTCTGCTTCTTTGCTGCTTCTTTTCTGCTTCTTTGCTTCTTCTTTGCTGCTTCTTTGCTTCTTCTTTGCTGCTTCTTTTCTGCTTCTTTGCTGCTTCTTTGCTGCTTCTTTGCTGCTTCTCAGGGGTATGCTTTGATATAATAATTTTAACTACATCAATCAATATTTATTATAATTGCAAAAAAATCGAACATATTTATTCTAATTATTTTATATGAGAATAATATAAAAAATGATAAGGAAAGATATATAAATAATTAATCATATAGTTAGGTAATATATTAACTTAAAAACACAACAATAATGGTAGATGAACGAAATGCGCAGCGTGGTGCTGATGTCCATAAAAGAAGAATGAACAGGACTGGATACTATACATCCAATTATTTCGAATGCATTGATAGCACGTGCGTTCGCGTTTCCAATGATAAACAAAAATATTACCTAAATATTGCTGCAAAGATTGCTATTAAATCGCCTATGTATAACCACAAACACGGCGCAATAATTGTATATAAAGATAAAATTATAGGAACTGGCTATAATTATTATATGGCTGATTTTAGTATCCACGCAGAGGTCGCGGCAATCGCAAGTATTCGCAAGAAACAAAAGCATATACTTAATGAATGCGATATATATGTTGTTCGAATAGGACCCGACCGCTTTAATAATCCCTTAAAATATTCTAGACCTTGCACTAATTGCAGCAATACAATTATCAAAAATAATATTAAAAATGCTTTTTATTCTACAAATTACGAATATGATATTATTAGAGGATGTGTAGAACCTGATGCGTGTGATGTTAATAGGTGTGCATTCCAGTGATATGCTAAGTATATACTAGGATATACTGGTATATATATTAAATAGTTAGTGATACTCTAGGAATTATTCTTTTAATATTCTTTTTTACTATTGTTTGTCGGTCTTCTTCAAAAATACGCTTTAATAGTTCTTCTCCAGACAATTCCTTAAATTGAATGATTTTAGTCTTTATGTCATTCATCTTGATAGGCACTATGCATTCCTTGACATTCGTTTTAATACGCCCGTGTTGCGTATTTAAATCATTGTATTTAAAGTTAAACATAAATTCCTCAATCTTATTATTAAGCACACGCTGGTAATTCTTCCGCTCCTTCATAGCAATCTTTAATTTCCTAATCTGATCATCGTATTTAAACCAATCATTTACTAGGTTCTTAAAAGTTTCTAGTTCGTCTGCAGTAGGCTCTACCTTTTCCTGATTAATAATATTATCTACAATATTATCGTCATTCATTTTTATTTATATATATTTATATATTTTTATATTTATATATATTTATACTTATACTTTACATCCTTACATTCTTACATTCTTACATCTTTACAAATTTGCTAATATCCTTGAATGTTCTTTCGCCATTATATTCACCTAACTTTTTCCCATTCTTGTATTTTGCAAATGTCGGAAATCCATTAACACCCTTCTTGTATTTTGCTTTTAGATTTTTAATATGCGATACCTCGACATTTAAGACATCGCAATCATTCGCCTTGTTATACTTTTTACATACTTTGTCCCACGTAGGTTTCAGAGCAGCACAATGACCGCACATATTCCAATAAAATAATATGGTGAGATTTGGAGATTTTTGTATGACTTCATTAACCTGTTTTTTATTTTCACCTGTTAATAAATAAAACATCTATCAAGTATCTTCTTTAACATATTTAAATATTATTTTTTATAATTTATAAGTAAAGAAGAAAGAAGAATGATGAATTATTATGAAATAGATTATGATAAGAATTACGACCCAAAACTACTTAGTGCTAAAGTCGCTTGTAAAAATATGTCAGCATTATCAAGTGTTTATACAATGCAACAGAATAACTTATTCGCTGACAGGATAAATATGGATATCTTCAATTATCATAATAACTTTAATAGAGACGCTTATGATATAAAAGGAGATGAGAGCGAACTACTTCAAGGCTTCTCAATAAATAAAAAGAGTTGCATATATAAACGCCCCGAATACAATGAAGGCACTTGGAATTCTCAATATCAATCAAGCGACACATTTAAAAATAATATTAATACCTATAAGTTATTTGATTACCAAACAAAGAATAAAGTTAAGGTTAATAAATAGCTACGTAATATTACTAGGTTATATTATAACTAGCCCTAAGGTTAGTATATAGGCATCAATGTAGTCGCACAAATATTTTAGAACAATTATCCCAAAAATTATATTGAACATTCTTATATTATGATATATTTTATTTTCTTATATTATGGAAATCGTTCCTTATGTATATACAAGATATTATTGTTCGTCCACTTCATACTCATTTTATTTATTCTAAGCAAATTATTAAACTTAAAGTTCCCAAAGTAAGGATTTGTATTATTTTTATGAAATACGCGCGGGGCTTTTTTGTCGTATAGGTGGTAGTCGCAGATAATGAAGCAAACCATATTGCGAGGTTTTATATTATAAAATAAGTGGTTCCACTTTTGTTGGTCGGCTAGTAAAGTTTCAAACAAATCATTGTCTCTGTCTATTATTTTTTCATTAAATAGGACTGCTTTTAATTTCTCTATAAATGGTTGGTATACAACGTTAGACCTTTCGTAGTTTCTTAATTGCGCAGCTCTATTGGTTGGCGACGGAGTTCTTCTTATCCCCGCTGCTAAATTAGCACGTGTAGTTCCTTTTAGTAATATTTTCCTTAAATCAATTGGTGAAGGGCTTCTTCTAGCGGCAGTAGCAGTGGCGGCTCGTGGTGGCGATGGGCTTCTTCTAGCAGCAGCAGCAACTGCAGCAACTGCAGAAGCGGCACGTGTTGGTGACGGACTTCTACGAACCGCTTTAGTTCGCACAGGATTTCTTCGAGGAGGCGCTGCAGCCGTTTTAGCGACAGGGGACGGGCTTCTTTGCGTCGCTACAGGGGACGGACTTCTACGAACCGCTTTAGTTCGCACAGGATTTCTTCGAGGAGGCGCTGCAGCCGTTTTAGCGACAGGTGA
>JGI12421J11937_10000981_pt1 | contig 11433 bp, 6 predicted proteins | sample LakErihyJuly2011_2_FD_11937 | JGI IMG/M metagenome (IMG submission 11937)
TAAATAAATTTATTATTAAATTTATAAAAAAATCTGTATATAACCTGGTGATTTTTTAATTAGGAAATAAATTTAAAAAAATAATTTAAATTATATAAATAACATAAACTCAACCCAAATCAATTAGGTCTCTTATTGCTACATCTATTGCACCTATAAATTTAAATAAAAAGTGATATACTCTTCACGCCGAGCATAGTTGATGTTTTTACATTATTTACATTCCCAATCCCCTTCCTTCGGTTTATAACCCTTTTGATTGTGCGTAATCTTTTTGGTCACACTGATTCTTTCCCTACCACCATCACGACCCTTTTTGGAATCACCCTTCGACTCTGAATAAACCTTATCACTGCTTGACTTTTCCTGACCGCATTAATTGCACTTATCCCTTCTTTTAAAGTTCCAATTGTTGCATTCACCACACTCCCAGTCACCCTCTGATAAAGTAATATTCAGCGTTTTTTTATGATCTACCTTTCTATCTCGCGAATACGACTTAGATCTAGATTGCCTTCTCCTGTTCTCTCTTGAATCACCTCTACGCGGATCAGTTTTTTTTAACTTTTTTTCTGACGGAAAAATAATATTGTCCAGACCTTCTTCTTACTCATAATATCGCTTTGGAATACCTTGGGAACCGAGACCGTATTACTATTAACCGTATTAATACTAGTTATATTATGGTTAATTATAATAGTATGGGTCCATATATTACTATGGAACACCATAATTAGGCATAGGGTAAGACATCGGATACTACTACTACTACTACATCATATTATCCCCATAATATTAATAACCTTGATCTTCAGGTACGTATTAATTTTAATACATGTACTGGTTTGCGGTACCAAGAGTTTATGGAATATTTACTGGTACTGGATTAGTGGGCGGTAACAAATTTTTATTATAATAATTGGGTTCTTTAGGGGGCTACATTTTTTGGTAAGGATATTGTTGCTCAATGGGGTACTACTATTTAACATCTTATTACTGCTGATTCATAAGCGGGGTGTTTGGATTAGACATCAAATTATTAAGAAGATTGAAATTATTTTAGTTATAAGTTGGTAATTTCAACAAATTGGTGATTTAATTCTACTGTTTCTCCATATTATACAGCTGCTGCGATTAATCCTACATAGACAAATAAAAAATTTAATTGGAATTTTTGTTTAAATATTGGCCAAATTAAAAAAATATATTTTATTTAAAATTTAATCAATCTATATACACCACTTTTTTATCAATTTAAACATCCATTTAAAAAAGGTCCTAGGGGTCAATTATATACTTTTCGTCCCTTATCGGACTAATACCCATTATTTCCTGATCAATGGCCTGATTTAATTAAAACTGGTCAGAACTTGAATTAATTGAGTCTTTCTTTATTTTTGAAAACTCATACAAGGAATCGGTATTTACAGAGCTATTCTAGATACTAGAATTTTCCATTAAAACCGAAAAAGAGCCCTCATTTTCCTTTATTTCACAAGTGTTATTATATCTCAGAAATCCATTAAAATAATGCTCAACAAACTTATCTTCTTTATCGAAGGGAAATTAAGAATTTTGAAGATAATTTTTTTCCTAAATTTTTGGATTTTATACAATGTTCTGTACTGTTTCTTTTAGGATTGGGGCGGCGTTTTCTTTTTAAGTTATAGTATCAGATTCTTGAACGAAAACAAGCTGGTTGAGAATCCCGCTGCCTAACTGGCAGCCCATGAGCCCCTGCCCTCCCCATTTGTTGCTTAACTTTAATTTACCTATTCGTACCAAGCCTGTCTCTGTGTTATATAAACCAAATTCAAGTTCCTCGTTATTATGAATTTTATCAATAAGTTGGTTAAGATCATTATACCTGTATTTAATCAACCCAATTATATAATCGGTATCTTATTAAAATCCCCCCTCTGAGGCTGGGGAATTCTTCAAAACATTTAGTATTCTAAAAGTTTTTTCATGATAAGATTTGTAAGATTCGTATCTTAAAATCGCGCCAAGAAGACTGTCGGAGTCAGGCCAGGACCTCGAAGGCACAGTTTTGATGATCCTGGTTTTTTTAGTCCGTAGGTTATATACTATTATCTAAATTTCTTTATCTTGCTTGGACTCTATGAGTTTAAAAAATTATTATTATTATGTCGAGGGTTAGTCATCCTAGAGTCCAATAATGAAATCCAAAAATATTTCAAGACCAGCTTTTTCAACCGGGGAATTAGCCTTGACTTCGATAACCTGGTACCCATAGCCTTCCTGTGTTGATTCATTATTTCCCATAAATAAAATAAAAAAAATAAATATAATCAATTATCAAATTATTCAAGATCATAATCATCTTCTTAATGTTCACTTTTGACTTTCTTTTTTTTTCCTTTTTTTTTCTTTTTTCCTCCCTTTTTTTTAGCCTACTTTTATTCAGTCTCTTTGAACTCATCATATTACTGGTCGTATTGTTGGTCGTATTACTGGTCGTATTGTTGGTCATTCTGCTACCCCCCGTACAATTGCTATTCGTATTATTACTGTTCGTATTATTCCTGGTCGTATAATTGTTAGTTGTATTATTAGGGGTCGAAATTTTATTAAGAATCATTTTCGATTCCTTCAGGAAGTTTTGAGAAAACCTCCCATAGTTTAGCGTAATTAAGTTTATTGAGACCATCTGACTCACTTATGATACTGCAAATAAGGAACTCAAACTACTCATCACTTAAGTCTATCCCTATCTGATCAAATGCTTATTTAATCTGCACTATAGTGGCGTACTCTTCGTTGTTATTAAGGGATTGGATAGATTTAAGAAGGTTGTCTTTATTAACATACAACATATCTGCGAGTGTTAGGAATAACCCTTCAGTCTCCTCCTCACTCCACACCGTATATTACTCGATAACCGTGCAAAACTTTTATATTATGTCGTATATATTGGTCTGTTTTGTAAAGTCCAATACATATTTTTCATTCTGGTCTCCCTCGACTAGATACCGTGCGAGAAGGAATGAATTTTCAGGATTTTTGATCAAAAAAGGTTCCTATTGGAGCAGTACCTGCATTTCTTGGATGGAGAACATTGCATTTTAGTCAGGGAACATATATTGGATTAATTCGTTCCATTCTAATCCAAATGACATAAATCTGTACTAAATCTCTTGGCCTATCAAATAAACATCGTCTGTTTGGAGCGGGGTGACCATATTGGGCTGTAATTAGTCAACCTGTATTTCCTCGGTCTCTATAACTACCTTCTGCACTGGGGTCTAGATCCGGATCTGAGATTGGGGTAGGGGCTGGGGTTTTTCTTCCTCGACTTTTACTACTGAAACTGTTCTATTTTTCTCAGTTTTGTTCGAGAATTTGATAAGGTCATTTATTTAATCCTAAAGTTACTTGATTCGTGCATTTTTTGTGTCTAAAAATTGTTATTGATTCTATTTATTTGGTGCTGCGTTTATGATGATTTTTTGAGGTTTTTTGAGAGTTTTTAATGAGTTTTAGTGTTACGCTATATTGATTTTCACATCTACAATCTCTTGTTCCTTTTACTTCATCATTTGTTTTAAATTTTCATTTTCCTTTAGGTTTTTTGCCTAGGTGTCCTGGAGCTGCCTTTGAAACGCACTGTTTTACTGCTAAAAGTTTTATTAAGCTTGGTTCATCTAGATATTATCTTTCTTGAGTTATTCGATGATTTAATTCTGACTCTTTAATTTTTATTACATTTCTTCGTATTCATTCTTTCGAAGTGCCTCCTACATTTTTTATTCCAAAATTTATTCCAAAATATGTTTTAATCTTATTGTTTCATCGGAAAGAGCCTTAATTTCTGTGTCAGTTTCCAGGATTTTGGTGTATTTTGGCTGTTTATTTAGTTTTTGTAATTCATCTTCTTTAAGCTGGAGCTAGTATTTGCACTGGGCTATTTGTTACTTAAGTGAAGAGACTATGTAGCCGCTTTCTTAACCGTGTTTAGGGGCCTTACCTGTCTACTCTAATTAGTCAATCATTTTTTCTAGTCTGAGGTTTTCTTTTTCAATCTACAAAAGTCGTGTTTTTATCTTCGTATTTTCATTCAAAATTTAATTTTCCTGTTCCTTAAGCTAGAGTGTGTCGGTGTAGAGTTTTTCTTTGTCTGAAGAATTATTCCTCTGCATTACCTTTTAATAGTCGTATTGGTTCTAAGGTGTATAAGGTTACTTGGGCGCTTATAAAAGGGGTTATTTTCTCTTGTCAATTGATGGCTGCTTATCTATCTAATAGTGAGGTTTAGCAGATTACACTTGTTAGTGTAGACGTTAATCATCCTGAAATGTGTTATTATGTTTTTCATTCAAATTTTAAGGTTGATATTGTTAGTAATGATGCTGTTGCTTAACAAAATGATTGTTTTCTACCTTAGCAGATTACGGTCTAACAGAATTTTTATTTTTATCATTGTATGATAATTCAGTAGTATCAAAAGCTTGCCTCATATTTAAATTGTTAAGTTTTAAAAAATAATTAACTATAAAAATATATTATTTTATGACACACAATTTATTCAATTATATTAAAAATTTATTTAATTAAATAAAAATAAATATAATTCAAATGTCAAATAAAGAACAATACCTTGCCTACCCTGAATAGATCTTAGATTTCAGCTAAAATTTAAGCTAAAAAATGATTCAGCAAGCTCTCGAGAAATTAAAGTCATATGAATACAATTCAAATTTGTTGGAAATCAAAGATGAAAAACATGAAGAGTTAGAAGAAAAAATACCTGATCAAGCAACAAAAATTAATAACACCTCAACAGAAATAAAACAGTAGGAGTTCAAACTCCTAAAGCAAGAAATTTATGTCCCTGGCAAAGGAATGAAAAAAATAAAAAGTACGCAACCGTAAGAATTCCAAAGCTTTAAAGTATCAACAAAACTCTACAAAGAATCCTTCTAAAGAAAAAAATAAAAAGAAATGAACGAAATTAAAAAACAATGTTAGTAAGAAAGAGACACATATCAAATCCTCATAAACAAAAAATCCGATCANATAATTAAAGCTAAATAGGACCAGGGGGAGTACACCCCCATACAACAACGATAGTACTAGATCTAGTAATAAAAAAAAGAAAAAATCACACATTTATAGATACAAAAACAATTCATCTAGATGTCACCACCCACCAAAATAAAATCCCATACCCCAAATTTCAAAGCCACAATCGACCGATTCGATTAATTTGAAACTAAAAGAAAGAGTAAAATAAACGATCAAATAGAGGCAAAAAAAGTCACAGAATGCATACCCAAATCCTTCCAGCCCAATATAAATGACCGATCCAGGAATATATTTGAATCCACGGTTAAGAAAAATATGGCCTCCCCCGACGTTGTTTCCCGACTGTTAGACAAAGGCCAATAGAAATAGACCCATATAACAGAACTCAGGAAAAAAACATAACCCACTTTTTAACCATGAATCAACATGAATTCGGTTAAAATGTTAAATAAAAAAAAATAAATTATTAATAAAGAATAAATGAATAAATCAGCAATATAAAATGATAATTCTCGTATAAATATAAGGAATTATTCAGTAGAATCAATTGAGAATGAAAGAGTCAGGACATGCTCTCCTTAGAGCCCGTGCGAATCACCAGCTAGAACTGCAATTTCACCACAAAAAGTAGGACTTTCTCCACAAAAAGTAGTCTACCCTAAAAATTTCTACTTTTCTCCTCCAAGAACAGCATTCCCTAAAACATATTACCATGAATCTTCTGTAAAATTAATACATAGTCCGGCCTCAACAATTAAAAAATATATAAAAAAATATTGATTTTTTTAAAGTATATATAATACATGTAAATTATTGTATAAATATGCTTACGTGACGGGTTATCAGTCTTAGAGATCTAATTTTCTTCCATAAAAATTCTATAAATATTATTTTCGGGTTATTTTTCCTTATGAAGAAGGGTCGAACTAGTCCAACCGTATAAATAGTAATAAGAGCTGGTCTCGAGTCAAAATTTATCCGTATTTTTTCAGACTTGAATGTAATTCGTTTATTTCTATTGTTTCTGAATTGTCTCTGTCTTATTCTTTCATGAATTGATCAAGGTCGAATTCGCTCTCTATCACACGCTAGGATATCTTATCGAAGTGTGTCTCCGCTTCGAAATGTTTTTACATCAGTTTGTGTATTTATATCTTTGTGGATTAAAGAAAAGGCTAAAAATTATTAAATGGATGGGGTTGGGGTGGAGCTTAGGGTATTTACTCTGACAGGCAACTATTCCTTTTCTCGAGTTTTAAAAATGATTTAAAGATTTAATTTTCCTATCAAATAATCCTGCTCATTGAATATTTAGACTGGAAAAATAGGGTTTTGAAGACTGGCTTCTTCTTACTTCTTAAGATAATCTAATAAATTGAACTCTCCTTTTCCTATAAGTTTAGGTGTACTACCTAAACCTTTCACCTCACTCTTCATTAATTTTATTTTTACAGAATTTTAAAGCTCTTCACGGTTATATTTCACTATATTTCGAAACAATATTATTTATTTCTACTCGTTTATTTCTGATGATTTTACAGGGACTACTTAGTGACCCTCCAGGTGGAAGGCTATTTACACGGGTTTATTTCTTTTCACCACCTTTATAGTCTCAGCTTAAAGAGGCTTAAGGTACAAAACCCCAGCGCCCGGATCATTTTTCGTTATATCCGAATTAAGAATATTATTTTAAACATAATCAGCATCTATATAGAGTGTCCCCACCTATTTAGTATTGAGAGTTGAGAACTAGTGGGTCAAGTTGAGGGAGTGGCTCTTGATATGATTATTAATAGCGGAGAATTAAATTACGGCCTATCCCAACATAATATTTTGCTTATTAGTATACACGTAAACTTACAAGGTCAAAGTTTAGGTCTCATTAAACACCTTTAGCTTGTGATCTTCGTTCCATACTGTTAAACCGTGGTGTTTTGTAATAAGAGTTTAATCTCCGTATATGATCTTCACTGAGTATTAGTTATTTTATTGCTTAAAATGATCCTGAAACTCTTTTATATTTGATATGACAGCTTGCCTTATCCTCAGGTGCAATTTCCCTAGTCCTTTATTGTGGAAGACGGTCATTTATTTTTTGACTAAGCTGTTTGAATGCAATCTGTTCTACTCCTCCTGTTCTAGGTCCTATAATACATGGGGTTCTTTATTTTTGACCAAAAACGGCAAAAATATAGTTTTAAAGCTATTTTCCTCTATAAAGCCGTAAAAATCTTGACTGCGGAGGTTAAATAGGTTGGTAATCTCTCTTTCCTAAACCTCCAAAAAAAATTAATTTTTCAAGATTTGTTCAAATTCCTTTACTGTAATGTCTCCGTTTTAATCGATATCAAATGTCCTGTAAAGATTTGGCAGATTGAAATCCTTGTTGTAATACAGGGTGTTCTTGAGATTCTCTATTTCTTCTTCAATTTTCGCTTAATCGGCTAGTTTCTAGCATAACTCTTATCTGTCCATTTTATTGTCATAAGCTTCTAATTTTCTTGTGTAAGATTCTACGTCAACTTTCCAATCTCTTGAGCTGAGAAACTTTTTTTAATAATACTGACCTCCAGATAATTTTTTCGTTTCTACTTGCTAGGGAGTTTGACTCATATACAATTATGAATTATGTAATTGAGTATTAAGCCTGCTGTTCAAGTGGTGTTGTGAATAGTATGATTATGCCATTTCCTGAGTACTAAGCCTGATGTTTGAATCACGATAAATTGAATGAGGTAGAACCTATGACTATGACATATATTGCGAGTTCATGGTAGTAATATTATACTAAAATAAGCAATTAAAATTTTATTTTATTTATTATTTTTATTGAAATTAATCTAATTTTTAATTAAAATTTACATAATTATGAAATAAAATATATTAGGATAATCAGATTCCAACTTTAATTTTAAATAACTGTCCCCAGATTTTCTTAATATCCTAACAAAATACATGTTAGTTTAATCGGAAAGCGAAGATAAAAAGTAAAACATGCCGTTTCGAAAAACCTTACAAAATCCCAATACTCAATAAAAAAATGTAAAAAGTATAGCGTAAAAAATCCCCAACGAGTAAGACCAAAACACCCAATTAGTGGATCAAAATAATTTCAACCGAATGCATGATAAATACAAGAACATCAACAGTTTAATTAAATCTAAGGGTGGTTGCGAATTCAACGACTCCATTTTTGCATAATAAATAGGGAAGGGGGATATTTTGCTGCCTTAATTGGGCAAAAATTTTTCCTTCTGCCATTCTTACTCCCTTAGCAATAAAGTTGAAAAAAAAATGAATAATGGCATGTACTATATGATGTCGTAAAATCAACCGTAAAATGTTTTTGAATTTCGGTCTAGTAAGACCTGATTAATAGAATAAAAAAGCTCTGTCTCGCACAATTCTTCGAGAAAGAAAAACGGCGGCGGGGATGATGACTAAATTCTCAATAACTCTTAATTACTGGAATATAAAAACAAAATTGACTCAAAATTGAATAAAATTACAAACAAATTTTTAAACAATGAAAAATCTTAAAGTGACAAAATGTAGAATAAGTTTGTTTAATTCATGTGCAAAAATCAGTAAGCTAAATAGGAGGAGGCATTAGCAATAGATTCAAACATGAAAACACTTTCATGCGAAGAAGAAACAGCTCCCGAGACTTCCAAATGTAGCAAATTAGATGCTCTAGTTAGAGTTTATCATTAAGAATAAGCAGGCGAGTTCCAGAACTATTGTTCAGTGGACATTTTTCCTGTCCCTGTGTTTAAGAAAATTCCTCTCAATACTCGCTTAATTTAGAAGAAAACAGACCTATCAAACAGACTTCAAAAGTTCCAAAAAAATTAGATTAACATGTCGAATAAAAAGGTTATAATTGACAAAAATAATGCGAAATCCCAATTTCCTTTGTACATGGACGAACAATACATACTAAAAATGAAAGCAGAGAAGTAGCTGCTGGTCAGGTAGGCAAGTTACAGGGACTATCTATAGGTAATTAACTTCTCCAATAACCTGTTTGTCAATATTCCGCCTGAAAAGAATGCATATTCCTACAGGTGTCATGTTGGCAAAGGGAATAATCAGATGCTGATTAAGTCGCTGCTTAAAATGAGATGGTGGTGGAATATTGTGGAACTAAAAAATTATGAAAATATACCAAATTTGAATTTTCTGTGGACTTAGTTAAAAAAAACTGATTTTTTTGATAACATGGGATAGTTAAAACGCCAAAAGAGTATCTCACTTGTTCCCAAAAAATTCTCCCGTCCCTCTATCTCATAACACTCAAAAAGCGAGGAATTAATTCTTATAAATCCCGAAAAGAATGGCTAGAATTAGTTAATGATGAAACTTCTAAATTAGGACGATTACTTCCTCCTAAATGAAGAATTTCAAGCCTCCAAACGACATCCACTTATAATAGAGGCTTTAAAGGATGAAGATCACATCCGAGGCCTTAAAAACAGCCAAAACCGACAACTAATCACGTACCAAGACAGTACCAATACCAAGATGTGCAATCATCTTGAGCACAACTACCACCTTGGTAATAAAAAAGCTCTCTACTACAACCTCAAAGATTTCTGTGAGAAGAATAAACTACAGCTTTTTGAGATAGTTCCTGTCACATTCCACATCTAAAACGGCAAGAACGACGAATAATACACCAAATTTATAGAATAATACCATAAAATACAGAAGCAACTAGACGCTGGAGCGGAGAACCTCACTAATACCTGGATAATCAAGCCAGGGGAGCAGTCCAATAGGGGCACAGGAATCAAGATCTGTAACGAGTTAGCGGAGATCAAGTACGAGCTTGAGCAGTACGATGTCCACAAAAACGGCAACAGAAAGACCTATATAGTGTAAAAATATATTGATAATCCTCTTCTTTATTAAAAGCGGAAATTCGACATCAGATGTTACCAGCTTATCACAAGCATTAATGGCAATATTAAAGGGTATTGGTATCAAGAGGGATACGTGCGGACCTCTTCCAAAGACTTCTCATTAAAGAATTTGAATAAATTTATCCATCTTACAAACGACGCCGTTTAGAAGAAGAATGAGGGGTACGGTAAATTTGAGAAGGGAAATAAGGTTTCTTTTGAGGAGTTAGCTAAGTACATTAAAGAGAATTGTGGAGACGTGGACTTCTTTGAACAAGTTTACCCATAGATGAAGGAAATCTCGGTGAAAACTATCAAGTCAGCTTATAAAAAGCTCGACCCTTTAAGAAGGTAGAATGGATTCGAACTATATGGCTTAGATTTCATGATTGATACTAACTTAAAGGTGTGGCTGCTTGAGGAAAACACCAACCCTGCTTTAGACATATGTTGCAGTCTTTTGTCTAAGATTATTCCCGGCTTAATTGACAACGTGTTCAGGATAGCTGTGGATCCCATTTTCCCACCTCCTCCATTCAACGGACAAAAAAAAGTACCTCATGAAAATCTTCTTTAAATAAACAAATTCGAGTTAATTTTTGATGAACAAATGGAAGAGCCTTGTGAAGATCTGATAGGCTACATCAATATTGAAGAAGAAGAGGATGAAGAAGAGTATGATGATGAATGATTTTTATGTGTTTTGAAATTTATTATTTAAATAATATAAGGGTGTCGGGGTATGGAGGATTAAAATTTTATTAATTATACAGTAATAAAATATAGCAGTCAATAATTCTCCGAGTCCATCGAGATGTTATTAGGACTCATTGATTGCGATAAATAAGCGTCTATGAAGTCTGGTTTCATATACTCTCCCTCGATCTTAAAAATTACCATAAGGTCCTCCTCCGTGTAGAAACTTGTGTCACTCATCTAGTCTAGATTTTCAGACTCTTTTAGAGCTTTATAGATGCCTTAGATACCTCCGGCCACGTATTAACAATTTTCGTAGCCTTCATGCTACAGCATTTAACAGACCAGATTGCTGCGAGTGTCACCAAAACAAACAACATAGACCGGCTATGTCCTAGGAATCCTAGCAAAAATACTAATCCTATTTTCCTTTATATTAATCTTATTGTTCTGTATTTCTTTTATGAAATGGGTCAGGGGAATATGCATGGTATGGTGAAGTTGCCCTTATTTTATTTCATCTTTGGTTCTTACATCTAGGATGAAAGGCTAAGTAGTTCTTAAAATTTGAATAAAATCTTTTGCCTTAATGTTTGCAGATTAATGAGTTTATTATTTTTCGAGTTTTTCTAATTCTTTCATTTTTTTAGAAACTTTTTTCATTTTTATGGTATTTGTGAAGTTTTAATATTTTAATATTACTGATTTACAATATGAAAATTATTTACAAAAAATTAATTTATTTATTTTTTATTTATTTTTAAGTTATAAAATCTTAAAATATTAA
>JGI12421J11937_10000982_pt1 | contig 11422 bp, 11 predicted proteins | sample LakErihyJuly2011_2_FD_11937 | JGI IMG/M metagenome (IMG submission 11937)
TTCACCCTACATAACCGCCCAACAACTTTTTGTTGACGGCGGCCTCGCCTGCGTTAGCTTGTAGGGGCTTGGTTAATAGCTGGTTGTGCACTTCTTTCAAATCCAACTTTCGTCATTCCGTCGCAGGCGGGAATGACATGGATAGAGTTCTTGTCCCTCGCCCCTTGCGGCCTTTTATGGAAGTGGGGGTGAATTAGCCATTAAGCGAAGGGGGTGAGGGGTTTTGAAAAAACTTTGTCACTCCCGCAAAAGCGAGAATTTAGTAGCACTTACAACGGAAGGTTATCGTGTTTTTTCCAAGGTTTTTCAACTTTTTTGCGTTTTAAAAATACAAGGCTTTGGTAAATGCGGCGGCGAGTGTTTTGCGGGCGAATAACCTCCTCAATAAATCCGCGTTCAGCGGCGCGGAATGGATTTGAAAAACTTTTTTCGTAGTTTGTAATATGCACATCCATTTTGTCCTTATCTTCAAGGTCTTTGCGAAACAAAACCTCAACGGCACCTTTTGAGCCCATAACGGCAATTTCGGCCTGTGGCCATGCGTAGTTAATATCGCCCTTTAAATGCTTGGAACTCATAACAATATAAGCCCCGCCGTAGGCCTTGCGTGTAATAACGGTAATTTTTGGCACGGTGGCTTCGGCGTAGGCATATAAAAGTTTTGCTCCGTGCTTAATGATTCCGTTGTATTCCTGATCCCTGCCCGGCAAAAAGCCCGGAACATCAACAAGACTAACAATTGGAATGCCAAAGCAATCACAAAAACGAATAAACCTTGCCGCTTTTTGACTAGCAGGAATATCCAAGCACCCAGCCAAATGCAAAGGCTGATTTGCCACAATACCAACACTCATAGACCCAATGCGGGCAAAGCCAACGATAATATTTTTTGCGTAGTCCTTTTTAATTTCAAAAAAATCGCCATTATCAACAATTTTTTCAATAACATTTTGCATATTATATGCCTTTGTGGAATCCGCAGGAACAATATCGTTAAGCATAACTTCGGTTCTGTTGTTTGGGTCTGGGGTTTCAATAACCGGAGGTGCATCGGTGTTGGAAAGTGGCAAAAACGACAACAACCTTCTCATTTCAAGCAAGCAAAGTAAATCGTTTTGATAGGCCCCATCGGCAATTCCAGTTTTTTTGGTATGAACCTTGCTACCCCCAAGGTCTTCCTTTGTAATTGTTTCGTTGGTTACGGTTTTTACAACATCTGGCCCAGTTACAAACATGTAGGAGGAATTATCCACCATAAAAATAAAATCGGTTAATGCAGGCGAATAAACCGCCCCACCAGCACATGGCCCCATAATTAAAGAAATTTGCGGCACAACCCCAGATAAATCAACATTTCGTTGAAAAATTTCGCCATACCCAGCAAGAGATTTTATCCCCTCCTGAATTCTCGCCCCACCTGAGTCGTTAATGCCAATTACTGGTATTTTGAGGGTTTTTGCCATATCAAGCACTTTGCAAATTTTTTCGGCGTTTGTTTCGCTAAGGCTACCTCCTAAAACGGTAAAATCCTGACTATAAACCAAAACCGGCCTACCATTAATTAGCCCCCTGCCGGTAACAACACCATCGCCGGCGGTGCCGTGTTTATCTAGCCCAAAGTCGTAGGAGCGGTGTTCAACATATAAATCGTATTCCTCAAAAGTGCCTTCGTCGAGCAATAATATAATACGCTCCCTTGCGGTTAGCTTGCCTTTTTCGTGTTGGGCTCTAATTTTATCAAGCCCACCACCAAGTTGTGCTTGCTCTCGCTTACTTAAAAGCTCGTTGACAACATTTTGCATTTTTGTTGTTAATCGCTTAGATTTTACTTCAAGGGAGTCATCCAGCAAAAATTCATCAGTGCCACGAGTAATGTTTTGTTCCGCCATATTTTAAATACAACAATTAAATTTTCAATATACATTTATATAAAAAATTTAATTTGCAAGTTTTTTTCGTTTTTTTGCTAGATTTTAATAATTCTATAATTTACTATATAAGTATATTATAGAAAGATATATGAAAAAAACACTGCAAGATATTATCTTAACTCTCAAAAAATTTTGGGGCGATAGAGGCTGCACAATTATGCACTCCTACGACGAGCAAATGGGGGCGGGAACCCTCAGCCCCTTCACTGCAATTTACACGCTAAAAAACGATTTTGAAGGTAAGGACTGGAAAACCTGCTACGAGCAATACAGCCGCCGCCCCACCGATGGTCGCTTTGGCGAAAATCCTAATCGTTTGTGTGGGTATTATCAGTTTCAAGTAATTTTAAAGCCAAGCCCGAGGGATGTTCTTGACCTATACTTGCAAAGCCTTGAGCTTATTGGCATTGATACCAAAAAAAATGATATTCGTTTTATTGAGGACGACTGGAAAAACCCCTCAATAGGCGCCTCAGGCCTAGGGTGGGAAGTTTGGCTTAACGGAATGGAAGTGACTCAATTTACTTACATGAAGCAAATTGGCGGCATTGAATTTAAAACCATTCCTGCCGAAATTACCTACGGGGTAGAACGCCTAGCAATGTATGTGCAAGGGGTTGATAATTTATTTGACTTGCAATTTTCAGCTGACAAAAACTACAAGGATGTATTTTTTGATTTTGAAGTGCAATACTCAAAATATTACAAACAACAGGCAAATGTTGAAAATATTTTTCGCTACTTTGCCGAGTGCGAGCAGGAGGCAAAAAAACTTTGCGAGGAAAAAATGTTTATTCCTGCTTACGAACAATGCTTAAAGGCAAGTAATTACCTTAATATTTTGGATGCAATGGGGGTTTTGTCGCAGCAACAACGCACCAACTACATTTTACGCGTGCGAAACCTTGTAAAACAAGCCCTTGAGGGGGTCTGCCAAAAGTAATTGTCATTCCCGCCTCCCCTTGTCATTCCCGCGAAGGCGGGAATCTAGGTTAACAATACAATATTTTATAAAGCCCTCACACTCTAATTATCTTTGGCCAACCTCCCGCAAGGAGAGGGGCTTACCCCACCTGCTTTGCTTGCTTCCCTCCCCCATTTTTTTAAGGATGGGGAGTTTATAGTTGTAAAAACCCCTCCCCTTAAAGGGGAGGTTGGGTGTGGTCTTTGCTTTATTCAGTCTAAACTCCCGCCTGCGCGGGAATGACAAGGGATTGGCGGGAACGGAGAGGGCGATGGGGTGGGAGTTAATAGACCCATCCTATAACCCACTTTTTACTTCATCTTTGTTTCAAAAAATTTTCTTCGCCTTGCCAGTTTTACTCAAATAAAGTCGCTTCGGCTCATCAAAATGTTTTAAAAAAATATCTTGTAAAAAGAGGTTTTGGGAAGGGTCTAATTTTTTCACCGCAAAATTAAATCTTAACCTTTTTGCATTTTAGCTCAAGGCGGTGGTTTATTAGTTGGTAGCCGTAGTCTCGGGCGATTTTTTCTTTTAGTTTTTCAAGTTCAAAACTGAAAAATTCGATAATTTCGCCGCTTTCAACATCAATTAAATGGTCGTGATGGGTGGAGGAATTTGTAAATTCGTAGCGGGTTTTACCATCGCCAAAATTGTGTTTTTCAATAATATTTTTTTCGTCCAGCTCTCGCAAAAAGCGGTAGACGGTTGCAATTCCAACCTTTTCATCATTTTTTTTGGTTTCATTATAAATTTGCTCAGCATCAGGATGTTCCTCTTTTTTGTTGAGCTGAAGTATTGAGATAATAATAATTTTGCGTCTTGGGGTGATGTTAATTTTGTATTTTTTACATTCCTCAATAATGCTTTCAAGCTTAATTAACATTGCAACCCAAAAAATTAATAGCAACTAGATTGTTCTGTATCGGATTTTTATACAAAAAAGCAGATTCTACATAGCCGTAAAAATTAAATCCCTCGGCAGATTCCTTCGGTTGCTTCATATTTTGCACCATAACTTTTGCAATGTAGTTTTTAACATTGTTTTCAAAGGCACTTTGGCAGGTTTCTGCTTTTATTTTAATATTTGCCCCTTCAATTTCGGTAAATGTGTTAAGCTTTACTTTTACTAATTTTTTCACGCCCGAAAGCTTGTTAATCACAGCAAATGTTGCAAATAAAAAATCAGTTTTTTCAGGCTCAATGTTGTCGTTCATTGCGGTTGTTTGTTTAATGTTGGAAACAATTTCAGCCCCAGCAAACCCAAACCAAAAATTGCCCGCAAACAAAATTGCAAACAATGCCAAAGCAAAAAAAATTTTCACAAATAAAGTAAATATTAAATTAAATTTTTAGTTTCCTTTTGAAGCATATCAGCACTTTCGGGAGTAACCGAGTCATAATATTTTGCAACCGAAATTTTAGGCACAGCCCTCATTGAAGATGGTATAACATAAAAACCCTCCCCGCTTGCAAGATTCACCTTAATAAAAGATGCTTTTTGGCTAGATTTTTCGTAATTTGCCTTCGAAAGCGCAGGAGCAATTGTAATGGTTTGATATTTATTTGAGCTAATAACATCCTTGGACGATAACACAATAAAATAATCGCTAAATACAATGTTTTTAAATTTATCATCCGATGATTGCCCCCTGCCCTGAACCCTCAACAAATTAATAACATCGTATTGGCGAACAGATTTTAATATTTTTTTCACGCCCTCAACATCAATTTGTGCCTCGGTTGAATTTGCAATTGCAGAATGTTGCAACCCCTCAGCTTGTTTTGTTTCAAATGCTTTGTCGGTTGCGTTAGCTGTGGTTTCGGCCGTAGCTGGTGAAGCTGGTAGGTCGTTTAAATTGTAAGATATTGCCTTTTGGGTGTTTGCATCATCCATTTGAGAACCCTCCTGAGAAGCTTGATTTGAGGAAGCATTTAGGTTTTCGCTATTTTCCGCCTCGCCGCTTTCGCTGGCTTCCTGCTCTATTGCGCCTAAAATTCGTGCATCATCGTTTTTTACGGAGTTCATTTTGCCCTTTATGTAAAACAAAGAAACCACCCCAATTGTTGCAACAACAATAAAACTTAAAATTATTTTCATAAAAAAAAATATACAATATACCACTAAATAAACACTATTTTTAAAATGTCAATATTAACTAAATAAAATAACTACGCAAAATAATTGGGTTGGCAAAATAAATCTACCCAATAATGCGTTTGCGAGAGCCTTTGTAAAGTTGGCGAGGGCGGCAAATTTTGCGGTTAGGGTCAGATAAAGCTTCGTATAATTGAGCCGTCCACCCTGCTGTGCGGGCCATACCAAACAATACGGTAAAAAATGAGCTTTCAATTTCGCAGGCTTTGTAGATGATTCCTGAGTAGAAATCAACATTTGGAAATAGCTTGCGAGACTTAAAGTATTCGTCCGATAGGGCAATTTGCTCCAATTGCTTTGCAATTTCAAGCGATTTATAAGCAATGGCAGAATTTTTTGAGCTTTCCAATACCTCATCGCAGGACGATTTTAACACGGCAGCCCTTGGGTCGTAATTTTTGTAGACTCTATGCCCAAAGCCCATTAGGCGAACCCCGCTGTTTTTGTCCTTTGCTTTATCAACAAAGGCTTGAATGTTGGATGGCTCGGCAATTTCCTCAATCATGTTAATTACCGCCTCGTTGGCGCCTCCGTGCAAAGGGCCCCAAAGTGCAGCAAATCCACCAACTATTGAGGCATAAACATTTGCCTCGGTTGAGCCAATAAGACGCACTGTTGAAGTGGAGGCATTTTGCTCGTGGTCGGCGTGTAAAATAAGTATTTTGTCAAATGCCTTTTCAAGAACGGCATTTTTGCTGTAAGTTTCGCCGGTTGAAAACATTAGATGTATAAAGTTTTGAATAAAACTTAAAGTTTTATCGGCCTCAATAAATTTTTTGCCACAAGTATGGCGATGTACTAAACCCCCAATAAGCGTTGTTTGTGCAACTGCTCGCAGGCAGTTTTCAAGTATTGAATGTTTATTTTTTGGGTTAAAATCGATATGATGATGCGCCGAAAGATTTGAAATTGCCGCCATCATAATGGACATTGGGTGGGAGTCCTTATCAAAGCTTTCAATAACTTTTAAAACATTTTCCGGCACTTGCATATAATTAACAAGTTTTTGGTCAAATTCCTCGGCGTCCTTTGCATTTGGCACATCACCAAACATTAGCAAGTAAAATGTTTGTGTAAAGCTGAGTTTTGTGCAAACATCCTCAATGTCGTAGCCTCTGTAAAGCAATATGCCGGCATCTCCATCAATGTATGTAATTTCCGACTCACAAGAGGCGGTAGAAACAAATCCCGTGTCCAGCGTAAAATACCCTTTTTTTAGTAAGTTAGAAATATCAATGCACTCGTTGCCAAGTGTTGGCTTTTTGGACGAAAGCTCAATTTTGCTGCCATTAACCGAAATAAAAATTTCGCCATCCTTTTCCTGATTGCTGTTATAATCCTCCGCCATACAATTAAAATAAATAGATTCTTACATTTTATAAAATATAATAGGTATAAATTTGTTTTTCAAGTATTTTTCAAGATAAAAAAATAATAAAAATATAATTTTTTTTTATTCGCTTGTGGCTGATGAAATAAGGGACGAACAAGATGCAAGAAAAATTTATGTAAAAATTTTGATGCAAATGCTTCCTCATTGATGAAAAAAAATGTATAATGTATTTCAACAAGGGCTTTGCAAAGCTCCTTGCGAGTTTAATTTATTATACTGCAAGGTCAAAGCCCATTGTTAAATGTAGTTTTGCTGGCTAAAATATGTGGGTGCGATATTTTTTAAATAAATATTTGCTAATAATTTTTTACTTTTTATTTTAATAGGCTATTATGATGTTTTTTAACTTTTTGCAAAAAACTTTTATGCCTAGTGTTGCTTGTGGCGTTGCTAGTGCTGTTATAAAAATAAAACAAAATATTGTGCTTTCGGTATCTTGCGGATTAATTTGTTTTGCCGGTGACTCGGTTGCCGTTGCAAAATCTAGTAAAGAATTCGGCAGGGAATCTGGTAGGGAGCATAACAATAAAGTTATAACTTCTCAGATTTCTCAGGAAAAATCAGGCAATATACGCATTGGGCTTCACGAAGGATTTACCCGTTTTGTTATAGAAACAGAAAATGATGAAAATATTTCCGTTCAAACATCGCAAAACAAAATGAAAATTATCATAAAAAACGAAAAAATTGCTTATTTTAATATAAGAGACAACTCCAAAGCAAAATCGCCATTTAACGAAATTTCTAGCTCAATAAAAAGCGATGGGTCCACAATTATTGAGGCAAGTTTGAAATCTGGGGCGAGAATACTCAATAATTTTGAAATTAAAAAATCGGCAAAACAGGGGTATAGATACATAATAGACTTTGCCATGCCCCAAACCACAACAAAGCTAGACACCATTTCTAACATCATAAAAATTACCGAGTCCTCAAAAAACATCAAGCAATCTGACCCTAGCTTTTCAGAAATTGTAATAGACGAAGCCCTTAACGAAGAGGACGAAACAATTGATGATGAAACGCAAATTCAGCCATCAAAAATAAAACGCCTGCGAAACACTACTTCGGTTGCAATAAAAAATTCTCGCCCCGTTATTGTAATTGATGCGGGTCATGGAGGGAGCGATCAAGGTGCAAGCGGCAAAAGATATAACACAAAAGAAAAAGATATTACAATTCGCTATGCGCTACTTACTTATGCAAAGCTCAAAAAACTTGGCAAATACGATGTTCGCCTTACACGAACCGGCGATTACACTATGAACTTAAAAACCCGCCGAGACCTCGCTGCAAAATATAATGCCGATTTGTTTATTTCAATTCACGCCGACCACCACCCAAATTCTAAAACCACGGGGATGTCTATTTATACTCTTTCTGCAACATCTTCCGATGAAGTTGCCGAAAAACTTGCCGAAAGCCACGAGGAGGGGCAAATTATTGGTGGGATAAAATTTAACGAGAAGGACGGGGCGCTGTCCAAGATATTTGTTGACCTTGAACGCCGAAAAAGCCTTGCAGAATCTGTTTGTTTCGCCGAGCTAATGGTTGGGCAAATGAAAAAAAATAAAGTAAGTATGTTGTTTAACACCCATCGCTTTGCGGGTTTTGCGGTGCTAAAAGGGCCAGATGTTCCTTCTGTGCTTGTGGAGCTTGGGTTTTTGTCCAATAAACGCGAGGAAGCCCTACTTCGCAGCACAAAGCACAAACAAACCGTCACTAGTTCCATCGTTGCCAGCATAGACAAATACTTTCAAACAAAAAAATAATCAAATTACATCCCTTTCCACCGTCATTCCCGCCTTTTTGTTGTCATTCCCTCGCAGGCGGGAATCTAGGCTTTTTTCAACATAACATTGGGAGAAATGGGGCGAGCGACGGGGATTGAACCCGCGACCACTAGATCCACAGACTAGTGCTCTACCGACTGAGCTACGCCCGCCGTGGTAAAGAATTACAACCCTACTAATAAAATAGTGCCATAAGTATGTAAAATGCAGCAACGCAAGCTCCTGCAAGTTTTATTAAAAACAATGTCGTCATTTTTATTTTTTAACAAAAATACAACAATAATGACAACAAAATGGTGGGCCCTGAGGGACTTGAACCCACGACCAAAGCGTTATGAGCACTCTGCTCTAACCAACTGAGCTAAGGGCCCTCAAAATAGTTTATAACATAGAAAAAATATTTTTCAACATTTTTTTGATTTTTTATTTGTATTTAAAATTTTTGCAATTATAAACAAGTATTAATTGCCTATTTTATTTGAATTTGTTAAGCTATTTACTATGAGCAACCAAGAGGATACGGCAAACAAAGAGCCAAAAAAATTTGTTTTTTCAACAGGAAATAAAATAAAACTATCGCCAGAAGGCGATGCCAGCGTTTCAAGCGGGGCATTTAGCGGGCAAATTTATGCACAAAAAATTTACTCTCGCCCTGCTAACGAAAATACAGGAGGCAACAAGGGAGTATTTGCCTTTGAAAATCTCAACAAAAAGGAGCGTTTTGAGCAGTTTTTAACTTATCGCAAACGCCTCTCTCGCCTTGCTTTAACGCAGTGCTGCTACTTGTATGAGATGGAATTTTTAACAAGCGAAAATAATTTTAACGACGATTCTACAACCCTCCATATCGACAAAACTATCAATACCGATGATGTTGTTCGCTCCGTAATTTTTTTGTATAGAAATGTTTTTTTCTACGGCCGCTACGGACTTATTAACAAAAAAAAGAAGCTTGAGGAAAAATGGATAGCCGACTGCTTTGCCGATATTGTAAAATACATCAACGAGCTGGACGACATAATCCGCCAACATCTTAGCTCTAAATGGACAATCTACAAGCTAGACCCAATTGTTCGCGCGGTTTTACGCTCCGCACTTTACGAAATGAAATACACCCCAACGCTCACAAAAAAACTAATTGTAAGCGAGTATGTAAAACTTACAACCGCATTTTACGAGGATCCTAAGGTTTTTGGTTTTATTAACGGCATTTTGGACTCAATTTCAAAGGACATATAACCCCACAATTTAATTAACAAACTCGCAAAATGCAGGATAAATTATACATCAGAAATCGCAAAGCAACTTTTGATTACAAGGTGGAGCAAACATTTATTGCCGGCATTGCACTTATAGGTCAGGAGGTGAAGTCTATCAAGCAAAAACGGGTAGATTTTAATGAAAGCTACATTACCGTTACAAAAAAAATGGAGGCAATTTTGCACGGACTCAATATTTCGCAATACAAATCGGCAAATACCACTTTTTTGCTAAATAACGACCCCAAACGCCCCCGCAAGCTTTTGCTAAAAAAGCGTGAAATTGCCAAGATGCACTCCCTAACCGCCAAAACCAACTGGACAATTGTTCCGCTCAGCCTGTTTTACAACTCTCGCCACCTTGTAAAACTTGAAATTGCCGTTGTAAGCCCTCTAAAAAAATACGACAAACGCGCCAAGCTAAAAGCCAAAGACCTAGAGCGCCAATCTCGCCGTGATGATGTAGGGAGCTAGCCCTCCTTGTCATTCCCACTTCCCTTGCCATCCTGACAAAAGTCAGGATCTTATTAAATTGCATTGCTTTATCAGATCGCCTATCAAGCAGATGACAAAACTAGGATGGCGGGGTGCTATCCCCACATTCCCTTATCATTCCCGCGCCCTATTCTGTCATTCCCGCACAGGCGGGAATCTAGGAAATCATTGCATTATTTTTTGCCACCCTCACCTCCTTCCTCTGCGAGGAAGGCACCCCCCCACTTCCATAAAAAGCCTCAAGGGGCGAGGGGCAACAAAAAACTACCTTGTTGTATAAAGTTTTTGTTTAGATGAGCCTGTGGCCTTTATGCCTAAAAAATGGTGTGAATAAAATGCTTTATAAATTCACTTCTCATTTGTATTAGACCTCTTGCATAACTCCGCTTTATGTAAATAAAACAAGGTTATGCAATGTGTCTATTTTTATTTTTTATCCCTAATTGCCAAAATTATTGGTGCGGTGATTTTTTCGGTGATTTTAATTGCAGATTCAATTTGTTTTGCAGAATTCTCATCTTTTTCGCCACCCTCATCATAACTTTTATGCATATTTGCAAAGTAGTTTGATATTTCATTCCATTTACCTGTCAAGTTTAGTTGATATTTTTTGCGTATTTAATGCCTATTATAAAACCAACGGCAATACCAACAACCCTTTGCATTTCCGAGAGGAAGTGAGGAAAATTTTTAAAAATATAAATTAAATCACTCAACATTATTTGGTAGTCCCCTGATGAACCCTTATACCAAATGTATATAGAAAGGCCGATACAAAATAAAATAAGACAAAATAAAAATGGACCAAAAAAATTTGCAACAAACTGCATTGATTTTACTCCAATATTATTTTTTGCATCTCTAAAAGATTTATCTCTTTCGTATTTATCTTGTTTTTCTCGATTAGCAAGGTTTTTATCAAGTTTATTATTAGACATGATTAAAAGCTATAATTTAAACCAAGTCTCCAAGCTCTAATTTCAACGGCTTTTGTTGAAACTCCAAAAAAAATCTGCAATCTTTGTTAAATTACTTTTATATTTTTTATATAAATTAATAAAAATATTTTTTGGCATTAATAGCTCACCAGCAAAATCATTTGCCTCGTATTCTTGGTCTAACTCCTCTTGTGAATAATTGTTGTTTTCGTCAAATCTATTTTTTATTCCTTCGTGTAATACATAATGTGCTATTTCATGAGCTATTGTAAATCGCATTCTGGAAGCGGTATATTCACTAGAATTATTTATATATATTGTTTTACTTTGTATGTCAATATAACCAGAGCAACCTTTTGCAAGGGGTTGTAATTCAACTTTTAAATCAAGCCTATCGCACAATTCACCAACAGGAAAAACATAGTTTTGTTTTATATTTTTCTGCAAATCCTCTTCAATATCTTGAAAAGTAATATTTGTATTTTTCCGTGATA